>Ga0206947_1082_pt1 | contig 29833 bp, 28 predicted proteins | sample Alteio_BWOrgHeat_3_FD_153239 | JGI IMG/M metagenome (GOLD analysis project Ga0206947, IMG submission 153239) | Enriched cells from forest soil in Barre Woods Harvard Forest LTER site, Petersham, Massachusetts, United States -... | ecosystem: Environmental > Terrestrial > Soil > Temperate forest > O...
ATAGTAGGCATCTTTCAATTGAATCTGCCCGGTAATTACGGCGTAATCGTCCCAATTGGTAAGCGTAGGGAAATGAACCGGTATTTTTATTTCGATGAGTTTTGTATTGTCAACCTTGTTATCAAATATCTGCTTCACCATTTGGGTATCCGCCTTGTTGATAAAATATTGGTAAAATAAGGTATAACCCCCAATATTAAACAGGTGAACACTTAACAATATGATGGCAAATATCCGTTTCAATTAACCGGGAACTAAAATTGGTTTATATTACTGTGGGTAAATGTATATAAAATTTTGAATTCGCGTAATAATTTTTTTACAAAAAATATTATTATTTAGAACAATTCCAATTAGCACTCCATTTAACCCTGCTTTAAACGTTCATTTTAGTTATGGGTATATTTGTACTAACATGGAATTTATAACCCAACCCTGGCCCTGGTATGTTTCGGGCACCTTAATCGGCATGGTTATACCGGCCTTATTGCTATCGGGCAATAAGGCTTTCGGCATTTCTTCAACCCTGCGGCATATTTGTGCGATATGTATCCCCGCCAACATCGCCTTTTTTAAGCACGACTGGAAAAGCCAGACCTGGAACTTGTTTTTTGCTATCGGTATTATATTGGGAGGGTTTATAGCCGTACATTTTTTAGGCGGGCAACATCCGGTTGCCATTAATCCACAAACAACAACAATTTTAAAACAGCAGGGCGTAAAGGATTTTAACGGCCTGCTGCCAAAAGATATTTTCAGCTTTCAGCAATTGCTTTCCTTACGGGGATTTATATTTATAGTTGTCGGCGGCTTCTTGGTGGGATTTGGAACAAGGTATGCCGGCGGATGTACATCGGGCCATTCCATTATGGGCATAGCTTCGTTGCAGTGGCCATCGCTTGCAGCAACCTGTTGCTTTATGGCAGGAGGCATCCTCACAACCTGGTTTATTTTACCTTATCTGTTGAAATTATGATGCGGAATATTAAATATTTAATAACCGGTGCACTATTCGGCATCGTATTGGTAAAATCAGAGGTAGTCTCCTGGTTTAGGATACAGGAAATGTTCCGCTTTCAGGCGTTTCACATGTATGGCATCATTGGGAGCGCCATTATAGTTGGTTTAATTTCTATTCAAATCATCAAACGGTTCAAGATAAAAACCATAGACGGCGAGGACATTGTTATCCCCGAAAAGAAATTTCATTGGGGCAATATTTATGGCGGATTGATATTTGGTTTAGGATGGGCTATAACTGGTGCATGCCCGGGTCCGCTGTTTGCACAAGTTGGCGGCGGCTTCTTAATAGTTGCGGTAACGCTTGTAAGCGCTATTGCTGGCACATGGACCTACGGATTAATAAGGGAGAAATTGCATCATTGAGCATTGAGTTGGATTGAGTTGATTAAGTGAGTTGTTGATTGGGTTTAAAAACGATATAGTGTTCTTCAACCAAATCAAATTCATCCAACTCAGTCAACTCAATAAACTTAATCCAACTCAATAAACTAACACAAAAATGAACGACTTCATAGCCGCCCGCTCACAAATGGCCATTTCACTTGGCTTTCATATCGTTTACTCCTGCATCGGGATGGTGATGCCGCTTTTTATGGCAGTATCACACTATAAATGGATAAAAACCGCCAATCCGGTTTATAAAAACATAACACAAGCCTGGAGCAAAGGCGTGGCCATATTTTTCGCCACGGGTGCTGTGTCGGGCACTATATTGTCTTTCGAATTAGGCTTGTTATGGCCAAAATTTATGGAACATGCGGGGCCCATTTTCGGCATGCCCTTTTCGTTGGAGGGCGTTGCCTTTTTTATAGAAGCAATAGCCCTGGGGTTTTTTCTGTACGGATGGGGTCGTTTTAATAAATGGTTCCATTGGGCTACCGGGGTTTTGGTGGGCGTAAGCGGCATAGCCTCGGGCATATTGGTGGTATCGGCTAATTCGTGGATGAACAATCCTTCGGGGTTTGATTTTGTAAACGGCCAGTATTTAAATGTAGACCCAATAAAGGCCATGTTTAATGGCTCCTGGTTTTCGGAAGCATTACACATGACTTTAGCTGCCTTTTCGGCCACCGGTTTTGCTGTTGCGGGTATTCATGCGCTAATGATAGCCCGCAATCGCAATATCCAATTCCACACAAAAGCCTTTAAAATTGCCATTGTTTTTGGCGCGATAGCCGCAATTTTACAGCCCTTTAGCGGCGACATATCCGCCAAGAATGCCTATAAAACGCAACCGGCTAAATTAGGGGCGATGGAGGCTTATTATCACACCCAACCTTACTCGCCGCTGGTAATTGGCGGCATACCCGACACAGCAAACAAAACCGTTAAATTCGGTATTGAGGTACCCGGTTTGCTCAGTTTTTTGGTGCACGATAATTTTAAGGAAACTGTAAACGGGCTGGATAAGATTCCCGTTAAAAATCAACCAAACGTAACGATGACCCACTTGGCCTTCGAGATAATGATCGCCATTGGCTCGACAATGATGGGTATAGGGATACTATATTTTATAGCTGTTTGGAAAAAGCGCAGCTGGTTGACAAAAAAATGGTTTCTTAATTTGTTTATCCTCTCCACTCCTTTCGGTTTCATCGCTGTTGAAGCCGGCTGGACAGTTACCGAAGTTGGCCGCCAGCCCTGGATTATACAGGGCATTATGCGAACCAGCGAAGCTGTTACGCCAATGCCAGGTATCCACTATTCATTTTACTTGTTTACCGCCGTTTATTTTACTTTAAGTATTGCAGTTATATTTCTGTTATTCAGGCAAATAAAAATGGTACCTCAACTGTATGAGGGTGGAGATTAGAGATTAGAGGGTAGTGATTAGAGGTTAGTTTTAACCCAACCAACAATCTCTAACCTCTAACCTTTAAACTCCAATCTCCAACCACTAATCTCTAATCTTTATGCTGTACGTTGTTATCACCTTCCTTTTCCTGGCTATTGTCCTTTACTTTTTACTGGGTGGAGCCGATTTTGGCGCGGGTATAATTGAATTGTTCACTTCCGAGAAGAACCGCCACCGTCATCGTAAAACAACCTACCAGGCCATCGGCCCGGTTTGGGAGGCCAACCACATGTGGCTGATAATTGCTGTGGTAATTTTGTTTGTCGGTTTCCCTGTAATTTATAGTGACATGTGCACGTATCTGCACATCCCTTTACTAATTATGCTATTGGGTATCACCGCCCGTGGTACTGCCTTTGCCTTCCGTAGCTACGATGCCATAAAGGACGAAAAAACGCAACAATTTTATAACCATATCTTTGTGTATTCCAGCTTTATAACACCTTTATTTTTAGGAATAATTGCAGGCAGCGCCATTTCAAGACAAATTGATTTGCAGGCAGCGGATTTTATGGACGCCTATATCTACAGCTGGTTAAACTGGTTTTCGGTTGCAGTGGGTCTTTTTACTGTGGCGCTAAGCGGCTACCTCGCAGCCATTTACTTAACAGGAGAAGCCGATGACGAAATCGATGCCCGCCGCTTCATTAAAAAAGCGCGGTATATGAATATTTTAGCGGTGATTTTTGGCGGCGTAGTATTTATCGTAGCCGAAATAGAAAACATTCGCCTGGCACATTGGATATTTGGTAATCCTGTAAGTTTAATTGCAGTAATCGCAGCGTCAATCTCATTATTAATACTTTGGGTACTAATATATAAAGGTAAAAGAAAGATTATCCGTGTTTTTGCCGCCTTTCAGGTTACCATGATCCTGTTATCTGTTGGCTATATGCATTACCCCAATTTTATTATGCTGAAAGGAGGTCAGAGCCTCTCGTTACTTACGCTTCATGCCACATCAAAAACTATTGATGACTTAGGCTGGGGTCTGTTTATCGGCAGTTTTTTGATATTGCCGTCGTTGTTTTATTTGTATTATAGCTTCCAGGTGAACCGGGATTGAGTTGTTTTAGGTTTATGAGTTGCCTGCTAATTGCATTTTTATTCAGGAATTTATCAATAAATATTTACATTTATAGTAAGTTTTGTTTAACCTAAATTCTTAATAAAATGATTGGATTCTTATGGATATGGCCCGGACTGATCGGTTTAATAGTGGGCTTCTCGGAATTACTGAACCGGTACAAATCATTTGAACGAATGTTCAATATCTACAGTGTTATTTATGTAACGATAAATTTTCTCGCCTCTGTACTGGTATATTATATTATAATCGCTTATGATATTAAACTTGGAGACATTGGCAAAAACGACATTGGCAAAATAATGGTAGCCGGTTTGGGAGCGATGGCATTTTTGAGAAGCTCCTTTTTTACTTATAAAATGACTAATGATAAAGTTATTGAGGTAGGTCCGGCAGCATTTCTGGGCATTTTTTTGAACGCAGCGCAGCGGCAGTTTGATCAAGTGCTTTCGGAATACAATCTAAAAAAGATGAAGGCGTTAATGGGCGGCATAAATTTTCTTAGCGCATCAAAAGATTTACCAATTCTAATTCTATCAAGCATGCGCGTACTAAGCAGTGATGAGCAAAAAGAATTATCAGATGATATCCTGAAACTGGTTAATGATACCAATACAACAACCGAGGTGAAAAACGTTGCCCTCGGCACGGTATTACTAAAATATACAGGTATGAAGTTATTAATAGAAGCAGTTGTTATTCTGAAAGATATCTACAAAAATAAAGTAACACCCGATATTGATAAAATCAAAAACATGCAACAACAATTAAATAAGATCGTTTAATTTAAATAAATTTGTATTATGGCAGACAGATATGGAGTTTTTTTGAGCAGCTACAATAAAGGAAATGAATACATGGACAAAATAACCCGTGGATTCTTTGAAAAGATTAAATATGATGTTGATGTAATAGTGAGCGGGACTGAGGAGTTATTGAAAAATAAATTTCAACAGATATTGGCAATCTCTCAAAATACATCATTTAGCAGCTATGATAAAATCATGGCCGTGGCAAATATTTTGGAAGATGTAGTAAAATACGCGGTTGATTCGGCGTACAAAAGAAACATAGCAAGTATTCTTTCAAACTTATTGGAGGTTGCAAAAGAAACAGAGGATCAGTATTTGATTGACATGGCAATAAAAATTGTATCTGCTATTTCGGCAAGTACGTTAATTTAATGAACCCAAAGGTCATCAAAATAACGTACTTGCCTGGAACACGCAGGGGCTATAATCGTCTCACCTTTATACTCCTAAAAAACACTTCGTTACCGTGATCCTGTAAAAGTAAGTGACCCTCCTTAGCTTCGCCAAAGTTTTTCCAGATTACGTATTTGCTGATGGCTACCAAATCTTTAAACTCTTTCGATCCACGCTCGTATTCCAGCACTTTAACGCCGTTCAGATAATGTACTACATGGTTATTAGGTAATACTACAATACGGCCTGTATTCCAGGCACCTATCGGGTGTACAAAACGTTCTTGTTTATTAGACGGGATAAGATCGTACAGAGAAGCCAGCGTACGATCACCATTGCGGCCAAGTTTTGCATCGGGGTGGAGTTTATCGTCTAATACCTGGTATTCTAAACCTATGGCCGATCCCTTAGTAACTTCGGACAAGGTCACAAAATATTTAACGCCGCTGTTAGCCCCGGGCGTAAGCTTAAATTCAAATGAAAGATCAAATGCGCTATACAAGCTGTCGGTAACAATATCGCCGCCGCCCGATTCTTCTTTTCCTGCTGATGCCAGTACATGCATCACGCCATCAGCGTATTCCCAGCCATGAGTCGGAAAAGTTGTAAGTAGCGCACCATGCCAGCCATTTGAGGTGTGGCCATCATATAATAATTTCCATCCATTTGCAGCTTCACGGTCCGAAAGCTGGTTTAATGTATAGTTCACCGTAAATACATCTTTAGGAAACGGTTTTGGTTTAAGATTTTCGGTTTGGATACGCAGGTTTTTAAAGTACACTTTTTTACCGGCTTGTTCGGGTTTACTCACAGCATGTACCTGTAGCCCTATAAAACCTTTCCTATCAACCGTATCAACAACGTCAGCTACACCTATGCCATTAATCCAGGTGCGCATTTCGTTACCGATGCATTCTATACGAATATGGTTATAAACGCCAACTTTAAAAGCATCTTTTGCATTTGCGTTAAGATCAACCGGGTAAAGCCAGTCTCTCCTGCCCTCATCATATATCCCGCCCGACCATTTTCTATCCGACGGATCAATCTCAAACTGGCGACCGTAAACTAATCCCTTACCCTCGTGCCCGGCCGGGTCAAAATGGCTTCGGGTTTGCACGCCCGAGTTACTTAGGGGACTTTCAATTTTGGTATCCATTTCCAGGATAAAATCGCCGTATTCCTTTTCAGTCACCAAAAAAGTATTGCCCGAGTTGAGAACGGTTGTACCCACGATAGCGCCATTTTCCACTTTGTAATCGGCGCCACCAGCCAGGCGTTTCCATCCGTTTAGGGTTTTGCCATCGAACAGGCCGGGCGTGCTTTGGGCCTGGGTTATTGACGGGGTAATAAAAGCAGCTGTTAGTAATATTGCAGCGCTTAGTGTTAGCTTTTTCATATTTGGTTTTGTTGGTATAATTTGGTTTTGTTTGTTATTGGTAGTAAACGTTCGCAAAAGCATTATGGATTGTCACTTTTAGTCCTATTTTCCAATTCGGCTTTCGCCAGGTAATATACCCCTTCAAGATAAGATGCCGAACCATAGTTGATGCACTCCCTTAACTTTCTGTAGTATGCATTCGTGTCTCCTTTTTCTAAAACTTTAATGGCCGATACAAAATGAGCCTGGCACAATTCCCGTTCCTTTAATATTGGAACCTTTGCAACATAGCCAATTAATTGTTTTTCAGTTATTTCCTCTAACAAATAATGCCCAAGCGGCCCCGGATAATTGAGCGCCAGTTTTGATTTAAGCAACTTTTTAATTTCCCGGACGGCGCTCAATCGTAATTTCCCGTCATTAGTTTTTATTGCAGCGAAATATAAAAGTAACAGTGTATCCATCCCACCCACGGCATCCTTATAATTACAATTTTGAGCTTCTTGCCAAGCTTCTATTGATTTAGAATAGTTGCCAAGTATCCAGTTCGCGATTCCTGAGTGGATATAATCAGTAGAAATTCGGCCACCTTCAATTTCAATTAATTTATCACTTAAATGCACGGCCTCAATATATCGTTCCAAATGAAATAACGCGTAAACCTTGTTTCTTAAAAAAGGTGCATAGCCAACTGCTTCATAGCCAGCATCAGCTATTTCACACGCTTTTTCAAACTCATTATTTTGAACAAGCGACCAAACATCAAATTTTTGATGAATATTCATAAGCTACACTTTAACCTCCCACCCCTTTTCATATTCCCTTTGCCACAACCCCATCGCTTCCGGATCATTTAAAATATGCCCGTTGGTTGGGTCAGTATGCAGCACCCTATCAACCCGGTACGATATATTGCCCAATTGAGGCAGTAAGGTCGATTTAAACCCGGTTTCAATGGGGCAATTTAACTGTGTTACGCCACGAACGGAATCAATAAAGTTTTTCAGGTGCAGGCCGTCCAATGCTTCGGTGGGACTAACTTTGTTGGTGCCATCTACCACGGTGTTGTCTTTTACTTCTCTTATAAATTTATTGTCGCCGTCATAAATTTTATAGCCATTTCCACCGTCGTAGGTAAGCGTGCCCTTGTCGCCATAAAACGTAACGCCACGGCTCAGGCCCTCAATATTAAAACCATTACAGCTTCTTCCCTCCCACTCGGCCGCGGTATCATTAGGGAAATTGTATAATATATTTTGGGTATCCGGCGTTTGCCAGTCGTCCTTAAAATGAAAACGACCACCTGTTGAAACTACTTTGCTGGGGAAATCAACTCCCAGCCCCCAGCGGATCACGTCCAGTTCGTGCGTTCCGTTGTTTAGTGCTTCACCCGTCCCCCAGTTCCAAAACCAGTGCCAGTTATAATGGATCAGGTTATCCTGGTAAGGTTTGCGTGGCGCAGGGCCCTGCCATAATTCATAATTTAAATTTGCAGGAACAGGAACTTGTTTGCCGATACCAATGCTCGTTCTATGATTGGTATACCAGCCTTTTGCATAATAAGTACGGCCAATAACTCCATCGTGCAATTCCTTTACCATGGCCTGGCAGTTACCAAACGACCGCCGCTGACTACCCATTTGCACCAACCGGTTATATTTTTTTGCAGCTGCAACTGCCATTTCCCCTTCGTGCGGATTATGACTGCAAGGCTTTTCTACATAAACATGCTTACCGGCCTGGCAGGCCATGATGGTTGCGGGTGCGTGCCAATGATCGGGCGCGGCAACAACTATCGCATCTACATCTTTTCGCTCCAGCAATTTACGGATATCTGTATATCCTTCGGGCTTTTTGCCGGTGCGTTTGTAAATATCGGCTATGGTACTGGTTACTACATTGGCATCCACATCGCACACAAATCCAACTTCGGCATTGGGGTTTTTGGCAAAGGTTTGTGCCAAATATAATCCGCGGCTGTGTGTGCCCATCATACCAAGTACTACTTTATCGTTTGGCGATCCTTTAAAAAAACCAGAGGCTTTGCCCAACTGCGGCGCCAGCAGGAAACTTGTGCCGGCTACCGATGCGGTTTGAATGAATTTTCTTCTGTTTATCATTTTATTGGTTGTAAATGTTGTAACGGTTGGAGTTTTTATAATAGTTTTAAAGGTTGAAAGATTTCGTAGTAGTTACAAAGGCTTTGGATAACCCATCGCATATAATTGTTATAAGTTATAACGTTTTAACTTACTACAACCCTTACAACCTTGCCTTCTAATCCTCCAGCGCCGAATACACCAGCACTTTGAATTTATCCGTCAATTCCCCGTGCGGGTACGGCCATTGTTGCACAAAAATTAAACAAACTAAGTGCTCCTTCGGATCGACCCAATAGCCTGTACCATAAAAGCCGCCCCAGCTAAATGAACCTTCGGTTTCGCCCAATTTGGCTTGTCCCGCTTTTGTACTGATCTGAAAACTGAGGCCAAATTTATTGCCGTTCACAAACAGGTCGCCAACCTGGTTGGTGGTCATTAGTTCAACGGTGTGCCTTGCCAGCAAGCGATGCCCGTTATACACGCCATTATTGAGCAGCATTTGTAAAAAAATAGCGTAATCCTTTATCGTCGAGCTTAAACCCGCTCCTCCCGAATAATAAGTGCCGTTACTCGTTGGGTAATCCACGCCAACGCCCGGAAAGGTTGTCGCGCTCCAGCGCACTAAATGTTGCTGCTTATCGGGCGTGTACACCTTTACCAGCCTCGTCTGTTTTTCTTTAGGTATATAAAAATAGGTGTCATTCATCCCCAACGGCTCAAAAATCCGTTCCTTGAAAAACTGATCGAGGCTTTTGCCCGATAATTTTTCAACCAGGTAGCCCAGCACATCCATATTTAAGCCGTAGGTATAACGTTCGCCGGGTTGATTGGCCAATGGTAACGTGGCCAGTTTATTAATAGCATCCGCTAACAGCAATTTATCACTTACAAAACCTGCCCTGAGTCCTGCTTTGGCGTATATGGCGTTCATTTTAGGCGAACCAATCTCGGCATAATCAATGCCCGAGGTATGGGTCAGCAAATCGCGCACGGTAATTTCACGACGGGCAGCTATGGTTGTATAGCTTGAATCTTTTTCGTTAAAACCGGCCAATACTTTTGGATGCGCGAAGGCCGGGATGTATTTTGAGATAGGATCGTCCAGCAAAAACTTCCCTTCTTCAAACAGCATCATTACGGCTACGCTGGTAATGGCTTTGGTTTGCGATGCAATGCGGAATATTTCATCCGTTTTCATCGCCTCTTTTTGCTCGGCATCGGCTACGCCAAAAGCTTTGTAGTATACAATTTTACCGTTACGTGATATAAAGGCATTTGCGCCTTTTATCCAGCCGGAATCGACATATTGCTGAATTACTTTATCAATACGATGGAGCCTTTCGGCGGAAACGCGTTCGGTTGCAGGAACGCCCGGTTGCAGGCTTTGGGATAAAACCCTTGACGAGAGCAATACCAATAAGAGGATGAATAAGTTCTTCATTAGTGTTTTGAGTATGATTTGTTATATCCGGTTCTTCCCCGGATGTCATTTCGAACAAAGTGAGAAACTATCTTTAGCGGAGCGAAAAAACTTTCCAAACATACCCAAAAGCCATGCATGGCACATAGGCACGGTGAGCGATGCATGGTGTAAAAGTTTTCTCACTTCGTTCGAAATGACATAGTTTGTTATTTTTTTTATTTTACACCCCTCCAAAAATAGAAAACCCGCCATCCACACAAATCATCGATCCGGTTACAAATGCCGATGCATCGCTAAGCAACCACACCAGCGCACCAATCAATTCATCCGGGTGACCGAAGCGTTTAAAAGGAGTATTCCTGATTACTTTGCTTCCGCGATCAGTGTAGCCGCCATCGGGAGTGGTTAACAAGTTCCGGTTTTGTTCGGTGAGGAAAAAGCCCGGAGCGAGCGCGTTCATTCTAATAGCATCGCCATAGCGGTTGGCCAGTTCAACAGCAAACCATTGATTATAACAATCAACTGCAGCTTTACCCATATTATAGCCCAGCACCCTTGTAATGGCCCGTTTAGAATTCATGGACGATATATTAACAATGCTGCCCCGCCCCGTTTGGGCAATAGCTTCGCCAAATATTTGGGTGGGATATAAGGTGCCCCATAAGTTCAAATCCAAAACCTGCTTCATCCCCTCCATATTCATGCTGAAAATATCCTGATCAGGCATTAAAACGCCTTGTGGCATATTGCCGCCTGCGCCGTTCACCAGTCCGTCAATACGGCCAAAAGTATCCATCACTTTATTTTTGGCGGCTGTAAGCTCGTCCGTGTTTAAAACGTCGGCAACCAAAGCTATGGCCGTGCCGCCGTTTGCGTTGATGTGTGCGGCGCGTTCTTCGGCTACTTCTTTTTTGCGGCCTAAAATGCCCACTGTTCCGCCGGCTTCAACTATTCCGTTAACAAAGGCGTTGCCTAAAATGCCGGTTCCGCCGGTTACTACTATTACTTTTCCGCTTAATGAAAATTTATCTGACATTTATTTTGATTGAATTAAACACGGTATGGTTGTTTTTCACCACGAGGAACACTAAGAGAAAAACACAAAGAACACCAGGAAAAATAGTCAGTTCGTTTGCTTTTCCTTCTTTGTGTACTTCGTGAAAACCTTCGTGTCCTTTGTGGTTATTATTTAACAAAGTTGTTGCAAATGTTATAATGGTTAAAATTCGCCGCAACCTACTACTTTATATATCAAAGTTAAAAACTTAGGCCATTAAAAATGGTAAAATAGTTTTTACATTGGCTTAATTTTTCAAACCACAAATTTTCACCGAAACACGATGAACAACTTTTCAATCTATAAAAAATTATTAATGTGTGCAGCTTTTGTAGCCTTTGCATTAACAACTTTTGCACAGGATAGCGCCAAAATTCAAAAAGATGCCGCCAAATGGGTACATAAAAAGGAATGGGGTAAAGGCTTAAAACCCAATATTTATGCTGACGTAAATAAGGTTGAATTTGCCAATCAATACCAGCGAAACAAAGCAGTTTGGGATAAAGCAATAGCGTTTTTACGCGATAGCGATCTGGCCAAGTTAAATCCCGGAAAATATGTGATAGACGGCGATAACGCTTACGCCACCATCACGGAAGCACCTTCAAAGGACTTTGATAAAACAGCCTGGGAATCGCATCGCAACTACATTGACTTGCAATATGTTATACGGGGAAAGGAAAAAATTGGCGTAGCGGCATTATCTTCGGCAACAGTAATAAAACCTTACGATGGATCAAAAGATTTAGCCAATTACACTGCGGAAGGGAAATTCTACATAGCCGATCCGGGTACTTTTTATCTATTTTTCCCCAATGATGTACACCGGCCCAGCAATAAGGTTGATGGTTTTGATGTGGTAAAGAAATTAGTGATTAAGATAAAGGTAGTAGAGTAATGTTTAAGGTTAAGCTGAAAGACCAATGACTATCGAATGTGCCGTATTCGTTGGTCTTTCAGCTCAATCCTCAAATAAACTGATCTCGATGCGATGACCACTTACAATCCGCATAATGGTGTTAATTTCAACCGGGCAGCCCTGGCTTTGGACACGGAGTATCCGGTCGCAATCATCCAGATCGAAATTAAAACAATAGCCAGGCATGTACGCATTAAGGGCACTTAACACTTTGCTTGCCAATCGTTTGCTACTTACATTTGTTTTAAATATCTCAACCATAGCTTTTCATATTTTACACTTTCACTGTTTTCCACTTGCCTTTTCTAAAAAGGTAAAAACTTAAACCCGCGGTAACAAATTGCGACATAAGGATGGCTATAAAAATCCCCCTCGGCTCTTTTATGTAATAACTGCTTAGCAACCAGGCAAGCGGTATTTGAAACAGCCAAAAACCAACCAGGTTAATATAAGTTGGTGTAGTGGTATCGCCGGCGCCGTTAAACGAATTAACCATCGCCATTTCCACTCCGAAAAATATATAGCCCAGACTCACGATATGCAGGGTTTGCGTTGCATAGAACCGTGCCTGCAGATCGCTGTTCATAAAATTCACAATGGGCGTGCCCAATACATAACAAAAAAGGCTTACCGTAAGCATGTATATTACCGTGTATCCGGTTGTTATCCAAACGCTTTTTTCTGCACGATCCGGCTGGCCCGCGCCCAGGTTTTGCCCGGTTAGCGTTGCTGCAGCGTTAGTTAAGCCCCAGGCCGGCAGCAGGAAAAAAATAAGCAAACGTATAGCTACCTGGTAACCCGCCATTGCCGCTTCACCAAAACCGGCAACTAATCGCGCCAAAAAAATCCAGCTTGCCGAACTTACCAAAAACTGTATGGTAGCGGTACCCCCAATCTTCACAATTTGCAACAGCATTTCCTTTTCGGGTTTTAGCTGATCAATGTAAAAACTCAATAATCCTTTCCGGAAAAATAAACGATATACCTGGTAAAAAACGCCTATGCCACGTCCTATCGTTGTGGCCATTGCGGCGCCCTTTAACCCAAATGCTGGTATAGGTCCGAGTCCATAGATAAGTAGCGGGCATAGTATAATGTTGGATACATTAGCAATCAGCAAGGAACGCATAGCGATACTGGCGTCACCCGCGCCGCGAAATATCCCATTAATTAAAAACAGCAGCATAATTACCACGTTGCCGCCAAACATAATCTGGCAATAGCGGATATTTTCGGCAATCGTACTATCGCTCGCCCCCATTAGGTGCAGTATAGAATAGGAGCACGAAACGCCGGTAATCGCGATGACCGCAGATAGCACAAGCGCAACCAGTATGGTTTGCATACCTGCGTGAGCAGCTTCTTTAAAGTTTTTTTCACCAACGCGCCTGGCAACCAAGGCGGTGGCGGCCATGCTTAAACCAATAGCAATGGAATATACTAAACTAAGCACCGATTCGGTAAGGCCAACGGTAGCCACGGCGGCATTACCCAGTTTCCCAACGAAAAAGATATCGACCAGAGCAAAAATTGATTCCATAATCATTTCCATGATCATGGGAATAGCAAGCAGGAATACCGCCTTCCGGATGCTGCCAGTGGTATAGTCCTGCTCGCTGCCTGCTACGGCTTGTTTTAATAAAGAGAAAAAACGTTTTGCTTTCATTAATTTTTAAACAGCCGACTCACGCAATCCCGAAGTAGCTTGTCTTTTTTGATTGTAGTAATAAGAAACCGCGAGTATAACCAGGAAAATCAAAAGGGGAGCCCATTGACTTGCCGGTGTTTTAACCGCGATAAATGAATAAATAGCGCTGATAAGATCAATAGTAAAACCGGCGTAGGCCCATTCCCTGATCTTTGGAAATCCGGGAACAAGCAATGCTATAACGCCCAATACTTTCCATACGCCTAAGTAAGGGTTAAAATAAGCCGGATACTGCAAGCCCGTTATGAATTTTACTGCGTCAGGGCCGTTAATGATACTTTGTACAGCCGAAAACAGCATAAGCAGTGCAATTAACCCGGTAGAAATCCAGTACAAAATGTTGATTTTTTTCATAATTTAAATTGATTAATGAATTGTTTGATATTGAAGTATAATGACTCCTGAGCGGAGCTGTTTGGTGCTTATAAGTTGCAGATTTATTTGGCTCGCCACGTTGTTGAACAACGGTTTCCCGTTGCCTAATATAACAGGATTTACAATAATAAAAAACTCGTCGATTAATTTAGTTGGTAAAAGCGATGAGATGAGGTTGGCGCTTCCCAATATCACGATATTCTTGCCTTCCCCTTCTTTTAATTTAGCTATGGTGTTTACCACGTCCTCTTTAACAAGGGTTGTATTTTCCCAACCGGCGCTGTCCATTGTTTTTGAGTATACTATCTTTTCCAAACCATTCATCTTGCCCGCCGTCGCCGGATCATTTTCTCTTGCATCAGCAGTTGGCCAAAAAGATGCCATCAGTTCATACGTTACCCGGCCAAATAAAAGCGTACCTGCTGCATTTAGCATTTCCTGGCTATAATCAATAAATTCCTGGTCCACCTGGTGCCAGCCAAGTTCGCCGCTCGGGCCGGCGAAATAGCCGTCGAGGGACACCATGTTCGATACAATTAACTTTCTCATTTTTAAAACCGGTTTAAAGTTTTGCCTAAATAATCTGCGAGCCTGTTTGCAGTTTGGTTCAATCCTTCTTTTGCACCGAATGTGTTCATAGCCATATTGTAAGCCTGCGTATTTTCAAACATCATGTGCATATTCAGCTTTGTTTTATCACCATACTTTTTAAATGTTACATTGACTTTAAACTTCGGTGTGGTGACGTGTGTATAACTAATCAGTTCCGGCTTAATAATATCATTAAAAACAATTTTATTGATATAGTTGGTTCCATCGGGGCCATGCATAATAAAGTTCCATTCTCCTCCGGGTACAAAATCCATTTTGTGAATGGTATTTGTAAAGCCATTGGGGCCCCACCAATTTGCAATATGATTGGGGGTCGACCATACTTCAAATACCAACTCACGGGGCGCGTTGAGTATCCGAGTGATGGATAGTTCATTTTTTTCGGCGTTGCTTACCGCGTTTGATTTAGTTGCCATTACTATAATATTAAGAGTTAATGGAAATTACATACGCTTCCAGTTTTTGCAGTGTCTGTTTTCCACCTTCTTTTGCACCGTATTGTTCTACCGAAATTTTCAGCTCCTCAACTGTGTTAAATACGCCGCGCATGGTTAGCTCCGTTTTGCCATCCCTATCGGTAAACGTAACAAACGATTGAAATGCGCCAACATTGGTGTAAATAATTAGCGCCGGTCTTTCAATAACATCAAATACAATGGTATTAGGGAAACTACCATATACTGCATGGTGCATGGTAAATTGCCAGGTGCCACCCGGTTTAAATTCAAACGAATCTGTTGAATTAGTAAAGCCATCAGGCCCCCACCATTTGTCTAAATGTTTATAATCCGTCCACGCCTCAAAAACCAACTCCCGGGGCGCATTAATTATCCGAGTAATAATAATCTCACGGTCAGATGTGTCAGTGGCGACGTCATTTTGTTGTTTCATTATCTTTTTTATTTAATTGTAGTTCGGCTAAATAAATCTCAAGACGATCAAGTCTTTCTGTCCATATTTTTTTGTACTGGTCCACCCAATCAGCTACCTCGCTTAACCTTTCCAATTTTGCCTCGCAATAGCGTTCCCGTCCCTCCTGCTTCATGGTGATCAACCCGCACTCGGTTAGTATTTTTATATGTTTATAAATGGCGGTGCGACTTACATCAAAGTTTTCGGCTACCGAATTTACGTTAAGCGATTTATAGGCAATCATCCCCAATATCTCCCTCCTCGTCGGATCGGCAATTGCCTGAAATGCATCTCTTTTCATTATTATGAAACCTTTTGGTTGCTCAAATATATATGAAACGTTTTGGTTGCGCAAATTTATTTTAAAATTTTTATCAATTTATTCTCATAATATTTCTACTGTTAATAAACAATTGACTTTCGACAATATAGTGCGTCAAACTTAGTGGAATAAGCAAATAGCAAAAGGTGCTGCAAATGACAATATGAGGGGGAAATTGCGACAGCGAAGTACGACTTAGGCGGGAGTTTGCCCAAGAAAGGTTGAAGAAGATACAAGATGCAACATAGTATCTAAGGCATGAGGCAACAGTGGATGGCCTGCACAATACATAAAGGTTTTAAATATTTGTTAATTCCAGGTACTCTTCACCCGAAATAACCGGCTGTAAATTATCCAGCTCTTTATCAGTAAATAATCTTGAGCGTATTATAAACCTCAAGCCCAGCGGTATCTCCAGCGAGAAGCTGGCACCCCTGCCGGGGGAAACATCTACAGTAAGCTGCGTATGCTTCCAGTATTCAAACTGATCGTGCCCCATAAAAAATCCGCAACCGTCAATGTCGCCTAAATAAACATCGCCCCCGCCAACTTTAAATTCGCCCTTTTCAAAGCACATGGGCTGCGAACCATCACAGCATCCGCCACTTTGGTGAAACATTAGTTCGCCGTGGTCTTTCCGTAATTGCCTTATGATTTCAATCGCTTCGGGCGTTACTAAAACTCTTTTTGTTGTTTCCATTATCATTATAAATTAAAAAACGCCGTGACAAAAGCTGCCACGGCGCTAAAACAAATAAATTTAATTAAAAAAAGCCAAGTGCCTTTTTATCATACGATATCAGCATGTTTTTATTTTGACGGTAGTGATTCAACATCATTTTATGAGTTTCGCGTCCAAAACCCGATTTCTTATACCCTCCAAACGGAGCATGTGCCGGGTAAGCATGGTAACAGTTCACCCACACACGCCCGGCTTGTATAGCCCTTGGCAATTGATAAAGTTCGTGGGCATCCCTTGTCCAAACGCCGGCACCAAGGCCGTACAACGAATCGTTAGCTATTTCAATAGCTTCCTCAGTAGTTTTAAAAGTGGTGACGCAAACTACAGGGCCAAAAATTTCTTCCTGGAAAACACGCATCTTGTTATGACCCTTTAAAATGGTTGGTTGGATGTAATAGCCTTCGGTTAATCCGTCCAGGTATTTTTTAGCGCCACCGGTTAATACCTCTGCGCCTTCTTCCTTACCAATTTCGATATACGACAATATTTTTTCGTATTGATCTTGTGACGCCTGTGCACCCATCATGGTTGTTGGGTTTAGAGGGTTGCCCATTTTAATTTTCTCCACTCGTTCAATTACGCGATCAATAAAACGATCATAAATTGATTCGTGTACCAGCATCCGCGATGGGCAAGTACAAACCTCGCCCTGGTTTAAAGCAAACATGGCCGAACCTTCCAAACATTTATCAAAAAAATCATCGTCGGCATCCATCACACTTGGCATAAATATATTGGGCGATTTGCCGCCCAGTTCCATCGTTACGGGATTAAGGTTTTCAGATGCATACTGCATAATCAAACGCCCGGTAGTTGTTTCGCCGGTAAACGCAACTTTTGCCAACCTTGGCGAACTTGCCAATGGTTTCCCTGCTTCGGGCCCAAAACCATTTACTATGTTTATTACACCAGCGGGTAGCACATCTTTTATTAAATCCATCAGCACTAAAATACTAACGGGGGTTTGTTCAGCCGGCTTCATCACCACGGTACACCCTGCGGCAATGGCAGGCGCCAGTTTCCAGGTTGCCATCAGTAATGGGAAATTCCAGGGGATGATTTGGCCAACCACACCTATGGGTTCGTGAATGTTTAGTGAAACGGTATTAGAATCCAGCTCGCTAACGGAACTTTCTTCGCTCCTGACCACACCTGCATAGTACCTGAAATGGTCTATAGCCAACGGCAGATCGGCGGCAAGGGTTTCGCGGATAGGTTTACCGTTGTCAACTGTTTCCACGGCGGCCAGGTAATCCAGGTTTTTCTCCATAATGTCGGCAATCTTTAACAAAACATTACCCCGTTGCGTAGGCGATGTACGCGACCATGTGGCAAATGCTTTGTGGGCGGCGTCCAGCGCAAGCTCGATATCTTCCTTGCCGGAACGCGGTATTTTGGTGAAGGTTTGCCCATCGATAGGAGAAATGTTTGAAAAATACTGCCCTTTAACAGGGGCTTTCCATTCGCCGCCGATAAAATTGTCATACTGATCCTTAAACGACGGCCTTGCTACAAGTTGCTCTTCAGCTAATTGGGTTTCCATGCTTTTTAGTTAAAATATTTAAAATTGGTACGCTAAAGTTAGGGATAACACCTGCGCCGATTTATGCAGTATCATATCAGTTTTATGCATTAAAATATTAATCATTTATCGCCGTTTTATTTATATCTTTATTATAACCAATTTACAATCGCCTAATAAGGCAATTTCACTATTGTTAAATTTACCAGGTGGTGATGCAGCAGAGTTTCAGACAAAAATTATTGCCGTTAAAAAAGGAGAAAGATTTGCTCACTATGGTCGAAAACCGCTCGGTTTACACCCTAGAACATTGTGAGCTGAATGTATACGAAACCAGGCAGCAATCAGAAAAAGTAAGCTTGGTGTTTAACGACATTGTTTTAACCTCCATGATCCGCGGAAAAAAGGTAATGCACCTCGCCGGTAAGGAAGCCTTTGATTATTTGCCGGGCGAGTTTGTAATTGTGCCCGAAAAAGAGGAGATGGTGATAGATTTCCCGGAGGCCGACAGTTATAATCCTACCCAATGTATTGCCCTGGCTGTTCAAGCCGACATTTTGCGGGACACGCTTCAATTACTCAATGAAAATTACCCCAAAACCGAGAAAGACGATAGCTGGAAGATTGATCTTTCCTGTTTTCATTTACAGAATACTTTCGAGATAGCTTCGGCGGTGGACAGGCTGCTGAGTGTAAGTACCGAAAATATCCCCGCTAAGGATGTAATTGCAGACTTTACCTTAAAGGAGTTGCTCATCAGGCTTATGCAAACGCAGGCCCGAAAATTAATTTTGGATAGCTATAACAAACATACCAGCACCCATCGCTTTGCATTTGTAGTTGAATTTATAAAGAACCATATCCATGAGGAGATTACGATAGATATGCTGAGTAACATCTGCTATATGAGCAAACCCAATTTCTTCAAGTGTTTTAAGCGCGAATTTGGCATAAGCCCGGTTGATTTTGTGATAAAGGAACGCATGAAAATGGCCAAAAAGCTACTTAAAGATGTCAATGTAACCATTGGCGAGGCTGCGTACGCAGTGGGCATCAATAACCTGAGTTATTTTTTTAAATTATTTAAACGCTATGAGGGTACAACGCCAAATGAATTCCGAAAGCGCTTGATGGTTTTATCCAAATAACTACAACGGCAGGATAAAAGTAAACACTGTTCCCTGACCTGGCTTACTTTTAACTTCAATTGTCCCACTCAGTGCCTCTACGTGACTTTTCACCAGGAACAGACCGAGTCCTTTACCTTCAACGTCAAGATTAAATCGTTTATACGGTTTAAATATAGATTCGTGGTGTTTTTCGAGGTCGATGCCTATACCATTGTCGGCCACAATAAACTCAATTCGATTATTTTCGCTTTTACATGCGATATTTATTTCAGGACATGAGGCCGATCTGTATTTGATAGCGTTACTAATCAGATTATAGAAAATACTATATAAATAAGCTCTGTTGGTTTCAATTTCGCATAAACAGGCCGGCGGTTCTATTTTTGCAGAAATATTATTTATAACATCCTTCAAATCAATTTTTACCTGGTTTATTAATTCTGTCACATTTACCTGCTCCTTAATTAATCCCCTGCTGCCACTATTAGATATCTCCAGAATATTGCTCAAGTCTTTAATCACATTATCCATGTTATTGGCGGCCTTCATCAAATCGGCCAGGCCCTCGGTCAGCGTTTCCGGTTCGTCCTTATAAAGCTCCATCATTGTAGCCAAACCGATTACATTGGCCACCGGCGATCTTAAATTATGCGATACAATATAAGCAAACTGGTGCAATTCTTTATTTTGACGGTACAAATCATCGGCGAAGCGCTTTAATTGGTCTTCCGCTATTTTCTTTTCCGTAACATCTGTATGCATTGATATAATGCGTTCCAGTTTGCCGTTCCGGTTAAACACAGGAGTTATTTCTACCAGGTTCCAATAAGGCGTATTGTCTTTTTTATAGCAATAAATCTCTTGCCTAATTGACTTTTTCAAGCCTAAAGTTACTTGAACGTCGTCGCGCAGTTCATCTGAAAAACCTTCTACTTTCAACAAATAAGCCGGATCATGTCCTCTGCTTTCCTCCAGCGTAAAGCCGTTCATCATGGTAAACCCCTTGTTCACCCATTCAATTTTACGGTTACTATCCATAATCACCACACCATTTAAGCTTCTGTCGGCAACAATTGATGTTCGCCTAAGGCTCTCCTGTAGTTCAAACCTATCGGATATATCTTTAACAACGCCATAAATTTCAAGCGTACTGTTTTGATAAACTACAGGCACAAGTGTAAAATTAACGTGCAGGGTTGTTCCGTCTATTTTAAAAACTTCAATATCAAAAGTCTCGGGCTCGAGACTGTTAATTGCGTTGTAAAACATCAAAAAAACCTTCCGGCGGTATAGCGGTAATACGAAGCTTATTATAGGTTGTTTTTGTATATCAGCCAGTTGATAGCCTAAATCTTTAATAAGCTGAGGGTTTATCCGGTCAATAAAGCCGTCAACCGACATGTGGAAGATACCAAAGGGGTGCTTGGAAAAGAAAGCCGCGTGCGACGAAACCACTTGATTTTTAACGTCGTCCGTTTGATTCACGGCATCAATATCCCGGTAATTAACCAATATTCCGCCTGAATCTTGCGCTGATAAGTTGGTAATGGAAGCTTCCACAAGTTTCAATTTACCATCACTGCACCATAATTTAATCAATGGTAGTGTAACGGTTTGGCCGCCGGCAGCTTTTTGCAACGCGGCATCAAAAAGCGTCCTGTCATCATAGTGAATGAAATCAGAAACCTTTTTACCCGTAATTTCATCGGCGTTGTAGCCTAAAAAACAATCGGCTGTGCGGCTGACAAAAGTATAACAACCATTTTGATCAATAATAGTATGCAGATTGGCCACTATCGCAACATCCTTTGCAGCTACGTCTACACCCTCTACTCCCCCAAAACTTTGGCTACTCCTTTCCGCAACATGCATGTTTGTATGATCTTAAAAATCTGTATTTGAAAAATTCAACAGATTACACAGGTGAAAAATTTAAATAAAAATTCACAAAATATAATCAATCAAACAGTGTTAAACTAATAGGAATTTTTTGGAGGAATCTATAATTTAAGGTTAACATAACACTAAGGCCCAACACCCGTTGTGATGCCATTATCGTCCCTGCTTAACATTTTCTACGAAATAAATTGATTAAAGTTGTATGTCTGGGTGTTTTTTTGAAAAATATTTCACCTGTTATAAAAAAAGCAGGCCCGAAAAAATCCTGGCCTGCTTCAATCACTCTAAAACAATCACCTCTAAATTAGAAGTATCCTTTAATAGTTAATCTATATGGGAAATTAACTATTTTACTAATTAAATCACTTGGTCAAATATACCAACTATATTATAGTTAATTAATTAACTATCAGTCTTTTTACTGGGATATGACATAATGAAATTGGACGCTATTTTTTGCGAACGAAAACGAATGGACACAAATTTGTTCGATAAAAACTCAATACAGTCACAATAATAATCCGTGTTTATTCGCTCCTATTAGTGAAAGTTCGGATGTAATTTTAGTACATCAGTCCTTTGATAAAAATATCGGCCAGTAGCAGCCGTTTAGTGCGGATCTCGTCGAGGTGTTCTTTTTGTGGGAATAATATTTTTTTATGCGATTGAGCACTCACCCTCACGCCATGCAGCGCATCCAACAACAGTTCAACAATTTCGTCCGGATTGGGAACCGGCTTTATCTTACCCTTATCTGCCTCATTTTTTATAGCAGTCACCAGCAAATCGGCTTCACACTGGTGTACTTGTCCAACTATTTGCCATATCATATCGGGCAGGTTCTGTTCGTTGAGCCTGAAAAAATCAAAAAAATTGTAATTGGCTACAATAAATTCATGCTGGGTGTTAATCTCAAATTCAAACGCGTCCTTTAAATCAGCAAAGGTATTTACCCTGCTTTTCAGAATATTCAAATAATCGTCAGCAACCTTACGCATTACGGCGGTATACAATTGACTTTTATCCGGGAAATAGTAATAAAGCAAGGCTTTGGAAAGTGACAGGTCGGCTGCAATCTCGTTCATTGTGGTTTTTGAATAACCATAATGCAAAAACCGGTGATGCGCCGCCTCTAAAATCTTTTCCTTTTTTATATCCTGCTGGTCGTTTGCTGCACTCATTCTGCTAAACAAATTATATCCTTTATATACTTGTTGAAAGAAAGATACGTTGCCATATTCCTGACTTTTCAAACAAATTTATCAAATTTTATAAAAATATTCCGGAGTAGCCTTAGTAACAGGTACGAAACTGCTTAAAGTTACGCGGTGCTGACTAAACCAATACCTCCGCCTATTACCAGGGCATCTTCAACTGCTCCCATCATAGGGTCAAAAATATGGTTTCTTTCAACCAGCCTTTTTCGCAAAAAGTAGCTACCGAAGGTTGATCCAAATGCCATAACTGAGCCTATTATAGCACCTGTTACCGCATTATTACCGCTGGCCTTGTAAATGCCTGCACCAGCCAGTGCTCCTGATAAGCACCTGAATGCTATCCCTGCCGGCTTAATCCGATTGGGTGTTGAAGGCAATTTATCGACAACAAATTCGCCTATGGCAAATGTTTTTAAAGCGAGCGACAAGCCCGATGATTTTATAAATTTAGGTAGCTGGGATTGATGTTTGTTTAACATCTGCCCCGCTACTACCGGCGCCGAAGCGGTACGCATACCGGCAAGTACGCCTAAAGCGGCTGCCTGCCAAAATGATTTTGATATTATCAGTTTCATAACAAATACCAATCAATAATCATTCCTCAAATTAATTGCGAAAATAGAAGCAAGAAAAAAGAGTCAAGAATCAGGAAGTATTTTCTCCCAACTCTTGACTCTTGTATCTTAACCTCTTGTTTCTTTTTCGCTTAAGCTGTTACCGGCTCAAGCTCCTCTACTTTTTTGGGTTCTTTTTTACCAAAAAAGAAGGTTTTCATATTTACACGTATGATGTACATACAAGGTACTAATATGAGGGTAATAATGGTTGCAAAGCTTAAACCAAAGATCATTGTCCATGCTAAAGGCCCCCAGAACGCTACGTTATCGCCACCGAAATAAATGTGTGGTTCGAAGTGCGTAAACAAGCCGGCAAAATCGATATTAAAGCCTACGGCCAACGGTATTAAGCCTAATATGGCCGCGGTTGCTGTTAATAAAACCGGCGTCATCCGGGTGTGCCCCGCTTCAACTACCGCATCATGCAAGCTTACACCCTGTGCTATGAGCATATCGGTAAATTCAACCAGCAATATCCCGTTTCGGACGACGACGCCCGCTAAGGCAATTATACCTACACCAGTCATTACTATCGACATGGTCATATGACAAAGGGTTACTCCCAGTAACACACCTATTATACTCAGGAATATCTCGCTGATAATAATGAACGTTTTGCCAATAGAGTTGAACTGCAACATCAGGATAATTAATATCAATCCAAACGATGTCAATAGTGCCCCGCCAAGGAATTTGGCTGCGTCCAACTGATCATCCTGAGCTCCGCCCTGGCGGATAATGATATTGTCTGGCTTTTTAAAATTATCGAGTGCCTTTAAAATACTGGAATTCACATCATTAGGATTATTCGGTTTTATAACGCTTGATGTTAATGTAAGCACCCGGCGCTGTTGTTTACGCTTGATATTGCTGTAGGTGCTGGCATAACGAACATCAGTAAAAGCCGAAATAGGCACTTGGCGTATAGACCCACCTGTGGCAAGGTCGCGATAGGTTATCTTCATATTACGCAGTTCGTCTATATTACCACGTTGCGATTCAAGGGCACGTACCTTTATCTGGTAATCATCTTCCTTAGTATTCCTGAAATCCGCAGCCTTAAAGCCAAATATTGCAGTGGCCAGGTTCTGAGTTATCTGCCATGAACTTATACCTTCACGATTAGCACGTTCGCGGTCAACATCAAAAACAATTTCAGGTTTGTCGCTTTGCACATCGGCCTGAAGGTTTTCAATCCCGGCTATATTTTGCTGAGCCAGATAGTTTTTAAGCCGTTTACCCGTTGCAACCAGGGTATCCAGGTTATCACCAATAATCTCGAGACTGATATCTTTAGGTACAGGCGGGCCACTGGCCTCTTGTGCAACGGCTATCTTGACACCCGGAAAATTCTGGATGGCATTACGTATATTAGCCAAAATAACCTTGGTGTCCTTACCATTACGCTTGGCAAATTCGGCGAACGCAACAGTTACCTTACCTTTGTTCTCGTAATCATTCTGGTCCTCATCCTGCGGATCACTCACGCTTTTGGTAACGTTCGATATAATAGAGGTAACAATATCCTTATCGGGCTCAACTACTTTCGCAACACGCTGCTCTATTTTTTTGGTCACCTCGTTGGTGGTGGCCTGATCTGTGCCTATTGGCAAAGATATATACACATACGCGAAGTTAGGTGCGCCAGCAGGGAAAAACTCGGGGGTTTTGCCAATAGTGGCCATCAAGATGATGGAAAGGAAGAACAAACCGATAGTACACATCAACATGGTAACCGGGCGGCGCACTGCTTTTTCGAGCCAGCGTGCGTACCACTGTTGAAACCTCGGCCAGGCATTTTTCTGGAACCTGTCGATAACCTTAATTAAAAAGAAGTGGTTAATTAAATATAGCACAATAATCAGCACCATAAAGTTACCAAAACCAAAATTGATTAAATAACCAACAATGGTTACTGCACCAAGAAATATAAGGGCACGTTTTGTTGAACGATCAAATGTTGGATGATCATGCTCACCTTCAATATGAGGCTTCATAAAATCAACCGCAAAAACCGGGTTCATAATATACGCTACTACCAATGATGCCAACAAAGTAGTAATCAGCGTTATAGGAAGATAGCGCATAAACTCACCGATAATACTATTCCAGAATAATAAAGGAATAAACGGCGCAAGGGTGGTCATGGTTCCTGAAAACACAGGAAGGAACACTTCACCGGCAGCCATTTTAGCAGCTTCCTTTATTGGCATTCTGCCGTTGGCAAAAATACGGTGGGTGTTCTCAATAACCACAATTGCATCGTCCACAACAATACCGAGGGCCAGCAGGAACGAGAATAAAACGATCATATTGAGCGTGATACCAAGCCATGGCATCACTAAAAAGGCAATAAAACACGATAATGGTACCGATAACGCCACAAATATGGCGTTGGTAGTGCCCATAAAAAACATCAAAATAACAGTAACAAGCACAAAACCGATGATTATGGTGTTAATCAAGTCATTAAGTGTACTACGGGTTTTGTCGGATTGATCGCCGGTAACGGTAATATCTAATCCCTTTGGGAAAACAGTTTTCTGTTTATCCTTTATCATGTTATTAATTTTGTCTGACGCTTCAATCAGGTTCTCGCCAGCACGCTTGCTTACGTTTAGCGTAATAACATTTTTAAAATTAGGGTTCGACGGCGTTTTTAAGCGTGCATAACTTTCCTGTTCCAAAAATGAATCTTTTATGTCGGCAATATCACGCAGGTAAACGGCGCGGCCTGTCGGGTTTCTAATGACCATTGCCGCCACTTGGTCGGCGTTTTTAAAATCCTGCTTAATATCAATGCTGCGACGTACGCCATCAGTTTTTATTGTACCAGCCGATGCAAGAATATTTTCGTTGCCGATTGCATTTGTAATATCAGTAAAGGTAATCTGCGCCGCAGCCATTTTGTCCATGTCTACGTTAACCTGTATTTCAGGTGTTAAAGCGCCGATTTCATCAACTTTCGAAATCTCCTTATAGCTTTCAATTTCGTCTTTCATTAAATCGGCGTACTCCTTCAATTTTTTCAGGTCATAATCACCTGATACGTTGATATAAAGTATTGGAAGATCAGCTACATTGATATCGGAAATATTGGGTTCTTTGTAGTTAGCATCATTTTGCGGCAAGTCCTGTTGGGCCTTGTCCACAGCATCTTTTACTTCCTGCTTGGCATCCTTTACCTCTACATTTTGATTAAACTCGGCAGTGATAATCGACATGTTTTGTATAGAGTTCGAGGTAACTTTCTTTAAGCCTTTAAGTGATTTTAATTGCTTTTCGAGCTGACGGGTCACAAGATTCTCAACATTCTGCGGCGACTGACCCAAAAACTGCGTTGTGATAAATATTTTCGGTATGGCAATATCCGGAAAATTCTCCTTAGGCAAATTCTGATAGCTGATTAGTCCAAGAACAGATATCAGGAATATCATCACATAAACAGCCGTTTTATTATCGATGGCCCAACTCGATGGACCAAATTCTTTTTTCAGATCTTTCATATCAATATTAGATCAGGTTTTGAAAAATTATTAATTAACAGCATTTGATACGGTAATTTTGTCACCGTCGCCTAAATCCGATGCCCCGTCTGTGATTAACTCATCTCCGGCATTGAGGCCTGATAGTATTTCGGACTGGCCGCCATAAGTTTGGCCAACCTTAATAGTAGTGCGCTTAGCGGTGCCATTACGATTAACATACACATAATCACCATCTTCTGAATGCTGAATGGCCTTAACTGGGATAACAATAGCACTTGGTTTTGAATAATTGGCTATTTTAAGTACAGCTGTCATATTCGGGCGAAGGGTTTTACGTTCGGGCAATTTAATTTCAACCGCAAAGCTGCGCGATGCAGGATCGATAACCTTTGCAGCAAAGCTAACCTTAGTAATTAATGAATCGTTAGCATCGGGCACCACAATTTTCACATTGTTGCCAGTGTTAACGCTTCCTGAAAATGACTCCGGCACATCCGCTTTAACCTTCAAAAAATCGGCGTTTACAACACGTATCCCAGTTGTTCCTGGCTGAGCTACCTGCCCCAGTTTTAATTCCATTTGGTCAACCGTTCCATTTATAGGTGCTGTTATCCGGTACATATCTGCCTGCTGACGCAACCCTGCAACCTGCTTCAAAGAACTTTCCCATACAGTTTTTGCCTGCAGGAATTGTACTTCGGTGCCAATTTTTTGATCCCATAAATTCTTTTGCCTGTCGTACAAGGTTTTATTTAAATTAACTTGTGTTTCGGCTTGCGCAATATTCTGATTTAAAACACTGTTATCCAGTTGAACCATTACCTGACCTTTGCTCACATGCTGCCCTACTTTTACATAAATATTAGTAATAGTACCAGGCGACTGCGGATATGCCATAACATTGTCCTGGGCATCAACTTTACCTTGTATTTCTACATAGTTAACAAAGTTAGAAGGCTTTACCACAACGGTGCTAACATCTGTATTCTTGGTAGAATCACTCTTTGTGCCTATTTCAGCTTGCAATTTCGTGATTTTTGCATTGATATCCGTTTGCTGCTTTTTTAAATCAGCCAGTTCGGCTTTTTTATCTTTCGGTTTACCCGCGCAAGCAGCAAGTAACAATAAAACCGGTATGTATAATATTTTTTTCATGTCTTTATATATAATGTTAATAGTTATAAGGTTAAAATTTATTTAATGCGCCCGTATGCTTTGTCCAGGTCAACTTTGCTCACAAGGGCATCGTAAAGTCCTTGTATGTATAAATTATCGGCATTCTGCACATCAGTTTGCGCCTGCGTTACTTCAATGCTGGAACCTACCCCTTGTTCGTATTTAATTTTTGCTACACGCAATACTTCTTCGGCAAGAGCCATGTTCTTTTTCTGGTCGGTAAGCTTTTGCAAACCATTTATGTAATAAATACGCGCCTGGCTAACCTGCAGTGTAATAATGTTCTTTTCGGCGTACAAATCATTCTGCGATTTTAACAGGGTAATCTTCGATTGCTTTAACTGGTTTGAATGCTGCCAGCCTGTAAAAATCGGAACCGTTAAATTTAACCCGATATAGCTTGATGGAAAGTTATCGGCATAAAGATCGCCAAAACTATTATTTTGATAGGATAATGCATAACTGGCATTGGCGGTCAGTTTCGGCAAAAATGCTCCTTTTTTAAGTTTTATATCGTACTGGTACAATTTGTTTTGCGTTTCTAACAAGCCATATTCAATCCGGTTATGATAAACTGTTGTGTCGTTAACTGCATCAGCCACGGTCACGTCCAATTGTATGTCTTCAAGTCTATCCTTTAGGGTAAGTTCGTTTTCAACAGGCATACCAATCTGGAATTTCAACAACTGGTAATTTAGCGCCAACAAGCGAACTGTGTTTTCGCGGCTGGTCACTAATGAGTTGTACTGAACCGTCAAACGGTCTACATCAATTTTTTCTACAACTCCCTGCTTGTTGCGGGCCACTGTTTCATCCAGTTGTTGTTTTAACTGTTGAATATTTGCCTCCAAAAGTTTTAATTGTTCATTGCTCACCAAAACCTGGTAATATGCTTTAGTTACACTTACATTGGCTTCAATTTTAGTACGAACATAGCTGCGGTCGTAAAGCTCCTGATAAGTTTTACGTCCTTGTAAACCAACCAAATAACTTGGGTCGAAAATGGTTTGTGTAGCAGTAAGGCCCATATTTGATTGGTATTTAACGCCAAATTTCACCGGGATAAAAGTACCTGGTGCGTTGAAGAACTCACCGGGAAGCAGAGTTGTTGGTATCTTAAGGTAATCCTGGAATGAAGCCGACCCCGAAAGCTGCGGAAAGCCCTGTCCTATTATCTCTTTGACATGGTATGTTGCGCTCTCCACATCCAGTTTCGAATTAATAACATCGTGCTGGTGTTCGTAAGCATAATTTATACAATCGGCTACAGTAAAGTTTGCTGGCGCCGTTTGCTGCGCAAAACCGCTAAAGGCAGCTACACATGCTAACGACACCGTTAATAATATATATTTCATTTTATAAAGTTGTGATTTGTTTGTTCGTTTCATTTTATGTTGTTGCAAATAACCGTTTAGTTTTGACAACCCTATGTCAACAGCAATTATTCGTCGTTTATATTTTTATACTCATTTAATAGCTTATAACCTTTAAGGGTACAAATACCATAATTAAAATGTTCTAAAAATTGATATTGCACCTTCCATGGACTAAACTCGGCCGCCGGGAAAACACTGGTATCAAATCCCAGTTCTACCTGGCTTACCCGCATCTTTGCCATTATTTTAACATCAATATCTGGCCGAATGTAGCCTTGTTTAATCCCTTTCGACAGCAATTGCTCCAGCGTATTCACTATCACATCAGCCTTAAAGTTTTGAAACTGCTTCCAGGCATCCGGATGATATTTTTGCATATCGTGTATCACAATCGGATTGATTCTTGAAAATATCTCTTCCGAGCACTTCATCATATTAATCATTTCCTCAATTACATTCCCGCTCTGGTTCATGATAGCGCACATCTGGTCTTCGTCTTCCTGCAGCTTCTTTTTTACCAGCGCTATTACCAGTTCGTTTTTATCTTTAAAAAACTGATAAATCGTTTTTTTCGACATTCCCAAATGTTTGGCGATGTCGTCCATGGTAACGCTTTTAATCCCTGCTTTTAAAAACAGTTCTTCGCCACCTTCAATAATTCGTTCTGTTTGACCCATTGACTTAA
>Ga0206947_1083_pt1 | contig 28799 bp, 31 predicted proteins | sample Alteio_BWOrgHeat_3_FD_153239 | JGI IMG/M metagenome (GOLD analysis project Ga0206947, IMG submission 153239) | Enriched cells from forest soil in Barre Woods Harvard Forest LTER site, Petersham, Massachusetts, United States -... | ecosystem: Environmental > Terrestrial > Soil > Temperate forest > O...
CCTACCAAAGTGGTTGCAAACGTTTTGATACGGCACTAAAAGGCTACGGCGGCTGCCCCATGGCTAAAGACGAGCTTACAGGCAACATCGCCACCGAAAACCTGATTGGCTACCTGCACTCGCAAAACGAGCATCTTGGGCTTAATTTTGATAAATGGCAGGAAGCGATGGATTTTTCGGTGAGGGTGTTTGGCTGAGAACTGTGTTATTTTAAAAAAACGGATGTCATTTCGCTTACCCCGATGTGATTTAGAACAAAGTGCGAAATCCTATCAAACGCTTCGCGGTCATGCTTAGTTCGTTAGTTGGGCATATAACATTTCTCCTCGTTCCTCGTCGAAATGACATCGGGTGAGCGAAATCACCCTCTCACCATTTTAAAATGCCTTATCCCCGCTTCTTCAAACTCATCCCCCACTTTTACAAAACCAAACTTCTGGTATAATGATACCGCTTGTATCTGCGCATGCATGTAAACATAGGTCGCATCCGCGGGCAAATCAGCTAAAACGGCTTTTACCAGCTCCTGCCCTACTCCTGCTCCGCGGAATTTTTTTAATACAGCAAAGCGCTCCAGTTTGTACCCTTTTTCGGTTTTGCGCCAGCGGCAGGCACCGGCAGGTTCGCCGTCAACAGTTGCCAAAAAATGGACGGATTCATCTTCAAATTCCCATTCCAGTTCGGGCGGACAGTTTTGTTCGCCCACAAATACTTCGCGGCGTATGGCAAATACTTTTTCCAGACTTTCGGGATCACTTACTTTTTTTACTTTTATTTCGGGCATTGGCGTAGGAATGTCGTAGCTTAAAATTGGTTAATTTCAGGTTGTTATTTTCCTCGGCTGCATCAATGGAATGGGTGCAGGTAAGGTCATCTTCTTTTTCGGCTAATTTAGATAATTGTACGTAAAATCTGTGCAAATGATCTAATTCTACTTCCGTTAAGTCTTCAATATTTACCATTCGATTACTGGTACCTGCGTGCGAGGCTATCAACTCGTTCAATTTTAAGTGTATGGCTTTTGAATCCTTATTCTGCGATTTCTGAATCAGGAAGACCATTAAAAAGGTAACAACAGTTGTGCCCGTATTGATAATTAACTGCCAGGTATCCGAATAATGGAAAACAGGACCGGTAACTCCCCAAATAACGATAACTGATATGGCGACAATAAATGCGGCGGAGCTGCCGGTGGCGATGGTTGCCCAGTTGGCAAAACGTTCGAAAAGATTTTTCTTTTGGGTCATGATGTGTATTTTTAAGATACACAACTGCAAATAGGGTATTATTGTTCGGACGAGAAGAAGTAATATTTTTGCACGGTGGGTGTTGGGATTACCATACAATTGATACCCACAATACAGGGTATATATCAAAAACGCCGGTGTTTTTAAGCACCGGCGTCTCTTATGTTTTATTGATGTTGCAATTAACTGAAGCGTTTAACTCAATCAACCACTCACCTAATCAACTATAATTTACTATTCACATCCAGGCAATTCAAATCGCCAAATGCTTCGGTTAAGCGTTTAACAAATTGTTCTTCGCCTTTGCGTAACCAAACGCGCGGATCGTAATATTTTTTGTTTGGCGAATCTTCACCATCCGGGCTACCTATTTGAGTTTGCAGATAGCCTTCTTTTGCCTGGTAGTAATTTTTAATACCTTCCCAGTATGCCCATTGCATATCGGTATCTATATTCATTTTGATAGCACCGTAAGAAATCGCTTCCCTGATCTCTTCCGGGCTTGAGCCCGAACCACCGTGAAATACAAAATTGATAGGTTTTTCGGCAGTTAAACCAAAATGCTTCTTTACATACTCCTGCGAGTTATGTAATATAACCGGTTGCAATTTCACATTCCCAGGTTTATAAACGCCGTGCACGTTGCCAAATGCAGCTGCAACGGTAAAACGCGGACTAACTTTCAACAATTCTTCGTACGAATAAGCAACATCCTCGGGCTGGGTGTATAAGCGTGAGCTATCCACATCCGAGTTATCAACGCCATCTTCCTCACCACCGGTAACACCCAATTCAATTTCAAGTGTCATACCCATTTTTGCCATACGGGCAAGATATTTGGCAGATATTTCGATATTTTCATGCAATGGCTCTTCCGAAAGATCAATCATGTGCGATGAAAACAATGGTTTTCCGGTTTCGGCAAAGAATTTTTCTCCATGATCCAGCAAGCCGTCAATCCATGGTAAAAACTTCATGGCCGCATGGTCGGTATGCAATATAACAGCAATTCCATAGTGTTCGGCTAATAAGTGAACGTGTTTGGCGGCAGAAACAGCACCCAAAATGCAGGCCTGCAATTTCGAATTATCTAACGACTTGCCCGCGTAAAACTGCGCGCCGCCATTTGATAACTGGATAATAACCGGCGAATTAACTGCTTTTGCAGTTTCCATTACGGCATTGATAGTGTTGGTACCAATAACGTTTACGGCAGGCAGTGCAAACTGATGTTGCTTTGCTGCTTCAAATAGTTCCTGCACCTGATCGCCAGTGAGGACACCTTTGTAATCTTTTAAACTCATTTACTTCTATTACATTATTTTGCGCCCCGAAGTTAAATAAAATATCTATTCGGGGGCAAAATATCTTATTAATAGGTCGTTAATTGTTGAGGGTCGCGTAATAATTCAGGATTTCTTTATAAATCCAATATTTATTGCATTTATATCAAAAATTACCTGGTTATCACGCCACAAATTTCATTTGTTATAATTTTACCCGGAGGCTGGCATTAACAAGATTTGGCAACGGTTTAAAAACTACCAAATCCTGCAACACCTATCCGACTTCCAGTCTTTCGTACTTTCCGGACTTTTCTGACTTTTCTGACTTTCTTAAAAAAAAATCGTTTCTTTGTAATCAATTTGAAAGAGTTAGATATCGATATGGCTTGGTTTAAAAGGGAATCTAAAGGGATAATTACGACCACACAGGAAAAGAAGGAAACGCCGGATGGCATCTGGAATAAATGTCCTGAATGTAAAAAACCGCTTCACTATTCTGAGCAGGTTGAAAACCAATACGTTTGCCATTACTGCGGTTACCACATGCGCGTTGGCTCCAAAGAATATTTTTCGGTTTTGTTTGATAATAACGAGTTTACCGAACTATTTGCCAATCTGCACTCGGGCGACCCATTGCATTTTGAAGATACCAAAAAATACGCCGACCGGCTAAAAGAAACCCAAAAGAAAACGGGTTTAAAAGATGCCATACGCGCAGGCGCCGGCAAACTTGAGGGACAAGACCTGGTGATTGCTTGTATGGACTTCAATTTCATTGGTGGCTCTATGGGATCGGTAGTGGGCGAAAAAATTGCCCGTTCAATCGATTACTGCCTGGAACACAAGGTTCCATTCCTGATGATCTCCAAATCGGGCGGTGCACGGATGATGGAAGCGGCATTTTCGCTAATGCAAATGGCAAAAACATCGGCCAAACTGGCTTTATTATCGCAGGCTAAAATACCTTATATATCCTTATTGACCGACCCAACAACCGGCGGTGTTACCGCATCATACGCCATGCTGGGCGACATTAACATTGCCGAACCAGGCGCACTGATAGGTTTTGCAGGCCCAAGGGTAATAAAAGAGACTATAAAGAAAGATTTGCCAAAAGGTTTTCAAACTGCCGAATTTGTGCAGGAACACGGCTTTTTAGATTTCATTGTGGATCGCAGGGAGATGAAAGAAAGACTGTCATCGTTTTTGAAAATGATGAAGAACTAAAACAAAAGAGGCGGTTTTTACAAACCGCCTCTTTTGTTTTAGTTACTTAAAAACGCCCGCGTTTTGGCTGGTATCGCCATCGGCGTCTTCACTCGTAACATCATAATTAGGCCCCTCGGGCCCTGCATCGTCCAGGTTCATGTAATTTCTTGATCGCGCATCCCCTGCCCTGTTCACTTCGGCAGCGCTCCGTTTTGCGGAGTTGGCAAAGGGTTTCGTCGGATCATCCTGGTCTTCTTCATTTTTATTAAAAGGCTTTTCGCTATTGCTTTTCATAGCCACGGGATTTTAATTGTTTATATTCCATTCTCAATCCCTGGCTCGTGCCCAAGCATAGTGCCGGTAACCCTGCCCAATTTACGGGCTGCAAAATCACCCTTGGCATTGCCAACTGATGGAAATTCGCGTCTTTTTGGCGGCGAAACATCAATTTGCTCGCTATAAGATGTGTCACTACCCGACGATAAATGTGACTTTAACTCAGTTTCACGTGGATATTCTGATTTTCCGTGTTCAGATCTTCTCTTTTCCGGAGCTTTAGCAGAACGCTCCGGATTTCTATGTGACTTTTCATTATTAGATTTCATGGCATTATTAATTTATAATTAAATAAACCACTGTTTCTAATAAATTGTTTCATTTTTTCTTCGAAAAAAGTTCATGTTTGAAGAGTTCATGGTTCGAAGAGTTCATAGTTCATGTCCGGAAGTGCTACTGCTATGAACTATGATCCATGAACTAAACCCCCACCATACACAAATCGCGCACTTTGGCCACGGTATAATCAATTTCTTCTTTGGTGTTATATTTCGAAAAGGAGAACCTTACAGCCGGGCGATTGGGGTTGGCGCCAATGGCGGTAAGTACATGTGAGCCAATATCAGTGCCCGAACTACAGGCGCTGCCGCCTGATGCCGAAATACCAGCAATATCCAAATTGAACAACAACATATCGGCCATTTCCATTTCGGGGAAGGACACGTTCAGCACGGTATAAAGACTTTTTTCCGGGTCAATCTCGCCATTGAAGCTAATGCCGGGTACTTTTTCCCGCAATTGCTCAATCATATAGGTTTTTAAGCCTTGGATATGTTCCTGATGCTGGCCCATTTCGGCATAAGCAATATCCAGCGCTTTGGCCAAACCGGCTATGCCATACAAGTTTTCGGTACCGCCACGCATATTACGCTCCTGCGAGCCACCATATATCATCGGCTTTATTTTTATTTTATGGTTTACATGCAAAAAGCCAACGCCCTTGGGCCCGTGCAGTTTGTGTGCAGCGCATACCATAAAGTGTATTTTCAGCTTGCTTAAATCGTGGGCGTAATGGCCCATGGTTTGCACCGTATCGCAATGGAAAATGGCATTGTATTTTTCGCACAGGTCGCCAACCAGGGAAATGTCCGTTAAAGTGCCAATTTCATTATTAGCGTGCATTAACGATACAAAACTGCGCTCGTTATCCTGTAGCAGTGTTTCCAGCTGTTGGTAATCAATGTTTCCCTTATTGTCGGTATCCACAAAGCTTAGTTTGATAACGCCTGCCTTCTGCATAGCTTCAAGCGTGTGGATAACAGCATGGTGCTCCAAACGGCTGGTAATTGCATGGGTAATTTTATTATCAACAATACCACAGCGTATAGCGGTATTATCAGCCTCGGTGCCACCACTGGTAAAAAAAACTTCGGTGGGCGAAGTATGCAATAAGTTAGCCACTGTTTTACGCGCCCGTTCAATCAAAGTCCGTGATTCGCGGCCATGACCATGTATGGATGACGGATTACCATAATTATTCTCCATTATGGCAACCATTGTTTTTAAAACTTCAGGATCAAGCGGCGTGGTAGCAGCATTATCAAAATAAACACGCATGTGGACTGTTGTTAGTCCGGAAATCGGAAAAGTCCGAAAGTCCGGAAGATTGTTATTTGTTATTCCGGAAAATCCGGAAGGGTTTTGTTTCTACTATTTTATTATTTATCGCTAAAGCGTCCTTCCGTCTTTCGAACTTCCGGACTTATTTAAGAATCTCCTTTATGTCGGCAATAATCTTATTTGCCAAATTATTGGCTACGGTTTCCGAGTTGCCTTCCGAATAAATACGGATAATGGGTTCAGTATTCGACCGGCGCAAATGTACCCATTCTTTGTCAAATTCTATTTTCAAACCGTCAATTGTAGAGTAGGGTTGTTTTTTGTATTTCTCCTCTACTTTCAGCAATAAGGCGTCAATATCCATTTCGGGCGTTAAAGTTATTTTATTTTTTGATATAAAATAGCCCGGATAGGTACTGCGTAAGTGCGATACAGGTTTGCCGTATTTTGCCAGATGCGTTAAAAACAGGGCGATGCCCACCAGCGCATCGCGGCCGTAATGCAATTCGGGATATATTACCCCGCCATTACCCTCGCCGCCTATTACAGCTTTCACCTCTTTCATTTTGTTTACCACATTCACCTCGCCTACTGCTGCCGCAAAGTATTCCCCACCGGCGTTTTCGGTAACATCGCGCAAAGCCCGGGTTGATGACAGGTTGGATACCGTATTACCTTTGGTATTCTTCAATACGTAATCAGCCACCGTTACCAATGTATATTCTTCGCCAAACATATTACCATCTTCGCACACAAAGCAAAGGCGGTCAACATCCGGGTCAACGGCTATGCCTAAATCGGCGCGTTTACTCACCACTTCTTTGGAGAGTGCTGTAAGATTTTCAGGCAACGGTTCGGGGTTATGCGGAAAAATACCATCCGGTTCGCAATATAGCTGGTGTACGGTTTTTACGCCCAGCGCCTTTAACAAAGCAGGCACAAATATGCCGCCTGTTGAGTTTACGCAATCAATTACTATATTAAAATTAGCTTTGGCAATAGCTTCCTTATCCACCAATGGCAGGGCCAATATCAAATCAATATGTTCCTTTAAATAGTTTTTATCAGTGCTAACCTTGCCCAAATCGTTAACGTCGGCATAACTAAAATCGCTGCTTTCTGCTATCTCAAGCACCTCTTTACCATCCGCATCACTAATAAATTCGCCATCGGCATTCAGCAATTTAAGGGCATTCCATTGTTTGGGGTTATGGCTGGCAGTTAGTATGATGCCACCGGCAGCCTTTTCAATGGGCACTGCTATTTCAACCGTTGGCGTGGTTGATAAACCCAAATCAACCACATCAATACCCAAACCCTGCAGCGTACCAACAACCAGGCTATTTACCATGCTGCCCGATATCCGTGCATCGCGGCCCAGCACAATTTTTTTTATGCCCGATTTTTTTACCGCCCAGGCGCCGTAGGCCGATGTAAATTTTACAATATCCAACGGGGTTAAACCTTCGCCCACTGTACCGCCAATGGTACCCCTAATGCCCGAAATTGATTTTATTAATGTCAAAGCTTGATGTATTTATTGCGCAAAAATAAAACTATTTAACTTAACGCCATATAGTACGCCGGTGTTTTGAGCGATAAATTATTGGTTATATTTGCATCCCTTGTCATCCTTCGCTGCGCTCAGGATGACAAAAAAGACATTTTAAGACCAACAACTTGCTACAACTCGACCAACACTTATTCCATTTTGTTAACCACGACCTCGCAAATCCATTTTTTGATTGGATTATGCCCTGGTTGCGCCAGCCAAAAACCTGGATACCGTTATATCTATTCGTAATCGGCTTTTGTATATGGAAATTTAAAAAACAGGGACTCGTCATCATCATCCTGATAGCACTTTCGGCGGGCTTTGCCGATTTTACCAGCGCAAGGATCATCAAACCATTGGTAAAACGCGATCGCCCCTGCCGCGATGTTATAGTTTCAAAAACCGTTATTGAACGCGCCCCCTGTGGCACGGGCTACAGCTTTCCATCTACCCATGCTACTGATCACTTTGCTGCAGCTTTTTTTGCAATTTTTGTTTTTTATAAAAGATGGCGTTGGATATGGCTTTGGGGTATTTTATGGGCCGCGAGTATCTGTTTTGCGCAGGTGTATGTTGGGGTGCATTATCCTATCGATGTTACCTGCGGGGCCTTATACGGACTATTGGTGGGCTGGTTGTTCTGGCTATTATTTAAAAAGTTGCAACCAAACGGCTTATTGATACCGCAAAGCTAAATTAACATAAAGGATACTACCACGAGTGCACAAAGGCTAAAAACTATCGTAAACAGGTAAAGCATGGAAATAGCTAACGCCTTTAAGATTGACCGCCAGAAGTTTTCCCTGTATGCCCCATACAACGCAGCTATAAGATAAATAAAAATACCAAGCAGCGTTACTCCCAATATTATTTCAACAGTCCTTAAGCTATCAACCTGTACCATAAGGGGCACCAAACCCATAATCAACATAAAAATGAAAACAAACGAATGGAAGTGCAAAGAGAAAATAACATGCTGTGTGTAAAAATATTTCTTTTTGCTGTAAAAGAGTCCTAAAAACAAGGCGAATAAAGGCAGCAACACAAACATGATTTTTGGAATATTATGCGCTATATTCTGCTTGACAACGATATCTCCGCCATTTTTTTGCTCGTGCCTCAGTCCGATAGCTTTCTTTACAATATAACGCGAAATTTTATCATCCTTCTTAGCAGCAGGCAGCTTATTTTGAATAGAGTCGTACTCGTGCACGCTAAAATATTGGGCTTCGTGCATCCTGAAAATGAGGTTGCCTCCACCAAAATTGATAGTTACCGACTCGCTTGTGTCCTTCATAGCAGTTGTATCCAGGCGGGCGGCCAGTTCGGCGTATAATTTATTGCTGACGCTGTCTTTTACTGACAGATGCCCTTTATTAATTTTACCTCTAAGGCTGTCGGCTAAATGCTGGCTAAACTGCTCAACTTCGTGTGTAGTGGTTTTAGCAGAGTTTGCTTCGTTTTCTTCTTTTTTTTCGGAAAACATGACCAGGAAAAACACAGCCGAAATAAATATATACAACCTGATGGGATTCAGGTAACTCGCCCTTTTGCCGGCATAATATTCTCGCGTTAAAAACCCGGGCCTGAAGATTAAATACTTAATAGTTTTAAAAAGCTGGGAGTCATAATGGGTGACATCTTCCAGGAAATGCCCAATCAGGTGGCCGAAAGACTCCCGCGGCTCAGTGTTTTCTTGTCCGCAATGCGAGCAATACCGATCTTCCACAATTGCGCCGCAATTGAGACAAGTCTTGTCCTTACGAAGATGATGATGGGCCATAAGGTTACTTACCGTAAAAATAAGGAAAAATTAGCTGTAATTAATTCTTGAATCAGAATTTTAAAATTTGGAGAATAGCGGTAAGGCGTTGTTGAATAATCCGAAATAAAAATCGTATCTCGTAACTCTCAAATCGTAAATCGAATCACCCTCGCATCTTATCCAGCAAGTCACTCAATATTCCGGCTTCTTCTTCGGTAAGGTTATTTTTCAGGATATCGCTGGTTTTAAACTCCACATCAAGCTTAGATAAAATATCCAGCCCTACTTCGCTAATACGGATATCCACCGCACGGCGGTCCTTATTGTTGGTACAACGTGAGACCAGGCCTTTTTGAACAAGGCGGTCAACAATCCGCGATGCATCCGACATTTTGTCGAGCATACGCTCCTTTAACAAATTTACGGTAGCCGGCTTGGGGTATTGCCCGCGTAATATTCTCAAAATATTAAATTGCTGCTGGGTAAGGTTATATTTTTCGAACTGGCAACGGAAGGTATTGTTTAGCCAGCCATAGGTATAGGTAATATTGATAACCGCCTTGTGGAAGTTATCCTCAAATTTGCTACTTTGTATTTCGTCGTCTATACGCATGTTTTAACTTGCCGTAAATACAAATATCTTCATTTTATTTGGGAATTCGGAATTTCGGTTTGGGAATTGTTTGCTTGAGCCATTATTCGGAGGATTAGGTGATTATCATGACAAAAAACAACCTTGTCCTTGTTGGTGTTGTCATCAACAAGGCAAATCGGAGTAGTTTGTTACTGGGGTATCGCATTACCAAGTCTTCAGAATCGTCTTCGCAACTGTTATAAACTGGGACCGGGTAAGATAAAGTTCCAATCGGTAATAGTGGCCAAGAACAAGCACGGATTTCAGAACGACAATACCAATGCGAAATTTCCTACTTTTTGCATATATTTACGCTATATCTAATTGTCTACCTGACACTCAATTTTATGAGAATATCGATTTTAGCGGCACTTATACTCGTAGCTGTCGTCCGTATCAGTGAACCGGTAAAGTTGACATTATTAGACCTTAATAAGAATTTCAAACCTGCAATAATTGATACAGCATTGAAACTAAGTCAAAATCCAACTGATATAGTTATGCTTCACATCGCGAAAAAAAATCAGCTCAACGCAACTGAAACTTACCAATTATCTTTATCAACATTGGAGTCAAAGGAGTTTGCTTATTTTGATCCGATTAAATATTACGGTTATTTTGAATATAAAAACCATTTTATTTTAGTTTACGGTGACAATAGTCCTGTGCATTTCTTTATTAAGACAACGCTAAAAAAGCAGTTCGCATTTCTGCCAACTAAGACTCGCGATCCTAATGAACCACCGATTAGCATTGAGAACGATTCAATTGTTTATACATTTACTAAAGGACAATACTCTAAACCGGAATGGGCAATGGGGGCATATTTAAATAATTAGCAGACTGTAAATGGTTATTGAAGTTCCCATTGCATTCCAACCAATAACTTAATGATCAATGACGCGAATCAAATGACAATGCAGGCGTTCCCTGCGGGCCAGGCTATGCGCTCATACTACACAAGGTCTTAATCACGGGCCGGTATCCGCTCCTATCCTTAACGCAAACATCCCGGTTCTCCTTAGCTATTTTCATTCTCATCATCAGTGCCGTTCTCGCCACCCTTACTCCCCTGCTTCCCATAACCCCATGGGCAATGCAAACATTTATTTTTGCAGCAGTAGCCACGTTTTAAATGATACTCGCGGGTAAAAACAAAGTTGCCGTCTTCGTTGATGTAATAATCAATGTTTTCTTCCAGCATCAGTTTAGTATTTTTACAAAAATATCATTGCCAAAGTGCTTTTTCAAATGTGCGCCGTTACCGTGCAGGGTCCAAATTTGTGTGGGCTGGGTTTGTTCAACGGCTCGTAAAATATCGTTCCAATCCACGTGGTCGGATATAAAAAGAGAATCCTGCCGGTTCACCTGCAAATTTTTCCATCCCGATGCAAAAAGTCGCTTTACTCCGGTGGCCCTTATATAACTGTCAAACGTAAAAGGCGGCACTATGTACACAAACTCTTCCTGGGTTTTCATCAGCTTGCGGCTATAAATCTGGCATTTGCCGGGCGTAAAGCCCATCCTTTCGTAAATGGCGTTAATGGGCATTATGCGATGATGTACCAATATTTTTTTTTGCGGGGCATGCTTGTTTATCAAATTTATAAGTCGTTGACTTTTACCCAAACCATAAGCGCCCAGCAGGATATTGATTTTAATATCATTCAGCTTCTTAATTTCCTCAACCGGATCGGGGTGTACAACAGCAGGATCGGCAAAAGTACTTTCAGTTATCAGCACATCGGCTTTCACCCATTCAATAGGTTCGCAGGTGGCATCGGGCTGTAGTTTATAATCGCCGGTATAGAGGTATTTTACGCCCTCGTATTCCATCAAAACTTGAGCGGAGCCCAGCATGTGACCTGCCGGGATCAGGGTTATTTTAATGTTGCCGATGTTAAACGGCAAATTATAGGGCACTGTATTGTAAATTTTAGCGGCATTTTTATTGTAGCGTAACCGCATAAAATTCAGCGTAGCTTCGGTTGCATAAACATCGTTATTACCGCTTATGGCATGGTCGGCATGAGCGTGGGATATAACGGCAGTTTTCACCGGCAATAACGGATCAAGGTAAAAATCGCCGTATTTGCAGTAAAGGCCGTTGGTATTAAAGGAAATGAAATCGTCTTTTATCATTGTGTCATTAAGTCATTGGTGGTAATCCCATTAAAACACTCACAACCATGTCATTTCGAACGCAGTGAGAAATTTTATACAGAATGTGCACGAACTATATATGTCTGCGATGCACAGCTTGCTGTGTATGTCGGATAAGATTTCTCCCTCGTACCTCGGTCGAAATGACATCAGTGGGATAGCAATGACATCCGGCATCCAAACAGCCTGTTACAACAACAAGAATTTTTGGTGGAGCGCCAAAACCTGAGGTATCACCAACTCCGCTCCGTCATTCTTAATAACATAATCAGCCAAACTTGTCTTCTTTTCTTCAGTAAACTGATGGGCATTGCGGCTCTCCACTTCGGCGCGGGTAAGGCCATCGCGTTTTATAACCCTGTTGATGCGTACTTCCAGCGGGGCTTGCACCATTATGGTATAATCGCACATCTTATATGAATCGCTTTCGAACAGCAAGGCAGCCTCTTTAAGCACATAATGCGCGTTTTTAACATTTTTAACCCAACTATCAAAAGCTCTGAATGTGGCAGGATGTACCAATCCGTTCAACTTTGCCAATTCCGTATCATTATTAAAAACAATACCCGCAATGTATTTACGGTTTAATGAGCCGTCAGGAAAATAGGACTCATCTCCAAATGTTTTTTTTATTCCGTCAATCAGTATGGGGTCGTTCACCATTACCGCTTTGGCGGCATCATCAGCATAAAAAACAGGAATGCCCAATGTTTCAAAAACTTTGCTTACGGTTGTTTTGCCGCTGCCTATGTTGCCGGTTATGCCAATTTTCAGCATTATTTTTTTATAATAAAATCTATATCCTTCGGCTGAGTTTTTACTATTCTACACCATGGCGGTATTTTTGTTACCACCACGGGCAATACTTTATAACCCCGATTATGCCACAAGTCAAGGTCGGCGATGACTTCAAAAAAGTCTTCATCAATTTCGGCATAGCGGCTCAGGGGCACTGTAAATGTCAGTTTCACTTTCTGCGGAAATATCTTTACATCCCCATAATCGTGGTTATTAATTATCTTAACCGGAATTTCTATTGTTTTTTCGGTAAATTCTTCTACCGGCACCGTTACCTGTACCGATTTTGGATAAATACTTAAATTCCCTTCGAATACCGGCGCCAGGTTCAGTTGTGCCTTCACCGTCTCGCTCACACTATCAACCTTCAATGTATCCGTTTTCCATCCGGCTATTTTATCAATAACATTTGCGGGGCCATTAATAATCACGTAGCCTGGCTTAATGGTAAGGTTATTTGATTGCGCAAACTGATGTTTGTAATTGATGCTGGTAATGAGCTGAACGGGTATCCGTTTTTCCCTCCGGTTAGAGAAATCAAAATAAAGCGTATCGGGGTTAAAACTCGTTATCTGCTGGCTAATCTCCTTTTTTGCGTTAATCTGATCAATTTGTGCACTTAACACCACGTAATTTTTATATTCGAGGGAGCGCAAATCAACCGTCAATGGCTTATTTTCGGTGTGCATTCTCGAAAACAACACATCCCAACCCGTGCCATTTACCGTAACACTTATAGTATCTGATTGCAGGGAATGAAATGCACGCTTTTGAGGTGCGTTTTTGAAAGTCAGTACCTCTTTTACTGGATATTTGTGCGGGTTCGACAACACAGTAAACAACCAGGCAATAATGGCCAGCGCAAGGCAGGTAAAAAACGCCGATACACGCCTTCGTTCAATTGCCGATAGTTTTATTATTGCCATTTTTATAAGCTAAAAGCAAAAGCTGAAAGCAAAAAGACATGTAATCCATTCGCTTTCAGCTTTTAGCTTTGGTCTTTCAGCTTTAAACTTATTTAGTTGCTACCGGAGGCGTATTCAATGCCTTCGATGCTTCTAACGATATCGCTGATTTTTCGTGACGTATTTTGCCGCCACCTTCGGTTTCAATCAAAAAAGTCGATTCAGCAACTTCAGCAATTTTACCATGCATACCCGAAGTGGTTATTATTTTATCGCCTTTTTTTAACTCGTTTACATAGTTCTTCTGATCCTTTTGTTTTTTCACCTGCGGGCGAATCATAAAGAAATAAAATACTACCGCAATTAAAGCAAAAGGTAATATTGGTCGAAGGGTTTCTAAACTAAAGGCGGCTTGTAGTATTATAGTAGCTATCATTTTTTTATTTGTGTTTTTTTTAAGAGTTAGGAATCAAGATGCAAGAGTCAAGAATTAAAACTTAATCTGTACCCCGAAAGGCTTTGGTCTTAAAATCTTGATTCTTGCTTCCTGGTTCTTCGTTTATGGTGTTACCTCGCCAATTAAATGCACCATATTTTGTGGCGGCTTGGTATTGGCGGTAACTGTTATCATTTTATCCTGCAATCCTTTTTTGCCAATGCTGTTAAAAGTAACATGTATTACTCCGCTGTCGCCGGGTTTTACCGGAGTTTTAGGCCATTCGGGCTTGGTACAGCCGCAAGTGGCAACAGCATCGGTAATTATTAAAGGTGCATTGCCGGTATTGGTAAATTTGAAATCGTACGTTGTTTTATCACCTGTCTTAATCTTCCCAAAATCGTGCGATTCTTTTTCAAATTTCATCACCGGTGCGCCTGATGCCGAGCCGGCGTCGGCAGTTGAACCATTGGTTTGATTGCAGGCCGACAGCAGCATGGTTGCCGCCATCATACTAAAAAAAAGACTTTTCAAATTTTTCATTTTTCAATTATTCTATTAATCCTCTTCCTGATTTATTTACTTTATTCTGTGCTTTTAGGTCGAACAAAATCTTGTCTAATATACCGTTTATAAACGAATTACTTTTAGGCGTGCTAAATTCCTTCGAAATTTCCAGGTACTCGTTAATAGTTACTTTCACCGGTACCGAGTTAAAATTAACAAATTCGGCAATGGCCATTTTCATTAATAGAGTATCCATCATGGCAATACGGTCAGGCTCCCAGTTTTGGGTTTTTTGGGTTATCAATTCCTGGTAATCGTTATTGTAACGTATGCTTTGTTCAAACAAATTTACAATAAACTCCCGGTCCTCTTCCCAGTTGCCTGTTACTTCGGCCAGTTTGTTCTCCTGGTAATTGTCGGAAGCAAAATTTTTGAAGGTCTTTGCTATCAACGCCTGTAAAACATCCTTATCAACCGGCCAATAAATAAACATATCCTCAAAAACCTGCTCGGCCAAAGGCGATTTCAAAATTATCTTTTTAAAGATAAACTTAATAATGTCCTTGTCGGTTTGAATGGTGTCGTCTGTCTTTTTCAGATAGTCGGCATATTCAGGAGCTTTCTTCAGGTTAATGAATAGTGTTTTGGATAATTCGGGTTCAAAATCCCAGGAAATTTTGTACTTTTTTAACGCTGCCAAATACTCTTTATTTTCTTTGAGCGATAAAACAAAGCGATTGCTCAATATTTTAACGTTGGCATTCAGGTCACTTCCTGTAGGCAAGTGTTTATTGGCCCGCTCTTCGGCATCATTTGCGGCATAGTCTGTAACTTCCGAAATGAGCGATAGCATCCAGATATACATTTCGTATACCTTATCAATACTTTGCAGCAGGTTTTTTTCGTGCTGCTTAATGTCGCCGCTATGTGATTGATGATAAGCGTACAACGACTGTAGAACTTTTACCCGTAGGTGTCTGCGATTTAACATGTGGTAAGAACGATTTTTTTAGACCATCTGCCGTCACGGCAGAAGCATTGTTATTTAATAGGTTGATTTTACTTTTTTAATATCTGCAATGCGTTTCTCGGCTATTTTATTGGCCGCCTCCGTGGTCGAAATCAGTTCGGCCTTCGAAAGTTTTAGCACATTGCGGGTTGCTTCATATATATTTTCGGTAAGCTGCATGGTGCGTTTTTTGCCAAAGCCCATCAGTTCCGAGTAACAATTAATTATACCACCGGCGTTAATCACATAATCGGGAGCAAACAAAATCCCCTTTTCCAACAGCATTTGCCCATGAATAGTTTCATCTTCCAGCTGATTATTTGCCGAGCCTGCAATAATGGCACATTTTAACTTACTAATTGTGTGCGTATTAATAGTTGCTCCCAATGCACAAGGCGCATAAATATCGGCATCTATATCAAAAATACTATTATTTGATATTGCTTCGGCGCCAAATTTTTTTGCTATCTGCCCCAGCCTGTCCTCATCAATATCGCTGGCGTACACTTTTACATTCTCGTCGCGCAGCAGCTTTACCAGGTGTTCGCCCACGTGGCCTATGCCCTGTACAATAACCGAACGACCAGTTAAATGATCGTTTCCAAACAGTTCCTTTACACAGGCCTTCATGCCCATATAAACGCCCAGGGCGGCTATAGGGGCCGGATCGCCGCTACCACCGATACTTTCAGGTACGCCGGTAACATGCTGCGTTTCCATCCTGATGTATTCCATATCGCGCGGATTGGTGCCTACGTCTTCGGCGGTAATAAATTCGCCGTTCAGGTTTTTTATAAATCGGCCAAATTTGCGCAGCAACGCCTCAGTTTTATCTTTGTGCGAATCGCCAATAATCACCGCCTTACCGCCACCCAGGTTTAAGCCCGCTATCGCCGATTTATAGGTCATACTTTTCGATAAGCGCAATACATCGCGCAAAGCATCACCCTCGGTTTTATAGGCCCACATACGTGTACCACCCAGCGCCGGACCAAGCGTAGTATCATGAATAGCGATGATAGCCTTTAAACCGGTATCCGGATCGCTGCAAAAAACCACCTTCTTATGCCCGTAAGCTTCGAGCTGGTTAAATATGGATTCTTCTGGATTGTGGGTTGGCATTCGCTGTTGAAAAAATAAACTGTTTTGGTTGGGGCAAAAGTATGTCTTTTTTTTGTTGCGGCAAAGTGTTTTTTTGAGTCAGGAAAGTCGGGAAAGTCCGAAAAGTCCGAAAGACCGGAAGATTTGGGTGTTTTTTTTGTCGCAGCAAGCACTAATTCATGTGCAATACAATAACTACCACATAGTCGATGATGATTACCAACAATATGTAAAACAGCAGCTTACCTGCAAAATTCAATTTCATTAACATTATTTTAATAGAGGTATACTAAAGTAGGGCTTTAATCATTGATATTGTTAGGGCGGGGATTAAAATTTGATTAGAAATGATTGTTGCCTGCATAGCGCGCTGGGCGTTGCCCATCGCTAACAGATTGCGCTTCTTCAGGGCCTTTTTTTGTATTCACATCCTGCATAAAGAAAATTCTTTTTGTTAATTTTAAATGCTCATCCAAATGGGGCAAATATGAAATTCACATCTTATCCTAATTTATTAGGGCTGATTATAAGCCTAACCTCTTGCACCGGTTCCCATAAACAGTCAGCAGCAATCATTAAATACCCAACAGCAATAGTTGCTCAAATTGCATCGAAACTAAAGGTGACAGACTCACTATCTGAAGAGGCATGCGATTCCGTTGTGAGAAGTAAATATTTGTATTTGAAAAACGATAGTATTTGTATTGCAACTAACAATAAGGTTTACCGGATTCCAAAAGATACCACCATTGATTATAAAGACGCTATCGCCACAATTTATGAAATAAAGGGTGATTCGCTAAGAAAAAGCTATAATCTGGTTTGGGATGGCAGGGTTTATTTTACAACGTATGAAGATATTGGCATCGGTCCGCGGCTACACCTATATGTGTTCGACACATTGAAAAAGACTTTGATTTGTGACCAGCAGTTTAAACGGAATTACTTATACAGCTCGGGTGGAATGTTCATTGTTGATAGAAATGCTAATAAAATATTCGCCGTGGAGCCGTCGATGTTTATGAAAAAAGATAAGGATATTATATTTACTTCGGCGGCTATGTACTCGATAAGCCGCCGTAATTATAAATACTATAAAAGCATTTACGAATTGGGTAATAAAACTGATGAGGATACATTATTAGTTAAGTTTTATCATCACTCATTAGCCAACAACGGAATAAATGGTAAAATCCTTCCAAACAATTGGTGGAAATAAAAAACGATGAATAGCGTTTTATTAGCTGTATTTTGCGACTTACTCGGCAATAATTTATGCACAAACTTTTACTACTCTTGCTGGCCGGTTTTGCATCATTATCGGCATCTCAAATAGCGGCCGCACAAAACCGCCCTATAAAAAAGATTAACGATACCGATTTTATAGTTCGCGAGGTGGTGCCGGGAAATTATCATGCCGATTATATCGAACGGAACCGGCAATCCATTAGTTATAAACACGTTTTAAATTTTATTTTGGACAGTTTGCAGAACATTGAATACCAAGAAAGCTTACAGGCGCTAAAACATCGCATCAAGAAACGGTTTAAGCGTTACAACCTATTGGGACTGCCCAAACAATGGCTTCCATTATACCGCTACAATGACAAGTATTATCTTTATGAACCATGTGACGGCGGTGCGTTAGACAGGAAAAGAATTACCGACAGTACTATGGTTTACTGGGGCTTTGAACCTTATTTAGAAGTGCTGCAACAGGTAAAGAAACTTAACGATCATACTTGGTATTTGGAAAGCTATCCGAAAGGAATACATAGTACTACGTCGAGACTTACCATTCATATCATTGATCCTAAAAATGGGATTGCTGTTTGGGAGGACACATCCGAACCTCCTAAATACCGATATCAACTATGTGTGGCTAAAGAAAAGGCGGCAAATTTCGACATGGTGGTTGATTATTGTCCAGACGTGAGATCGTCGGAGTTTATGTTTGATAAAATTGACTATGCCGCGCTATTAAAAGGGAAATAACGTTGAATCGAAAACCCAAACAATGAAAAAAGCATTTTCGTCCATTATTTTAATTTTACTGCTGTTACCATTTTATTCCCGGTCGGTGGGTACAAATAATGTATTGACCGACGGCAGTCAGCCGCAGATTGCTACCGATAATAAAGGTGTAATCAGGCTGGTGTTTGGGCGCAGCGACGAAATTTTTTGTGCTACATCTGTCGATAATGGCATTACCTTTTCGAAACCCCAATTGGTTGCGCATGTACCCAAAATGCATTTGGGCATGTCGCGCGGCCCGCAACTGGCCAGCTCGGCCGCCTACTCCATTATCACGGCTATCGACAAGGATGGCGATATCCATTGGTTCAGGCTTAAACATGGCGCTTCCACCTGGGAAAACATGGGCGTGATTAATGATCTTAAAGGCTCGGCACCCGAAGGGCTGATGAACATAGCAGCCGATAACAACAACAATTTTTACGCCGTGTGGCTGGATACAAGGACAGGCACACACAACCAGATTTATTTTTCATCGTTACCTGCAAATACGTCCAGATGGTCAAAAAACCTGATGGCCTACCAATCGCCGGATGGGCATGTTTGTGAGTGCTGCCAACCGCATATTGCCGTTCGGGGTGCTGAAATTGCCATTATGTTTCGCAACTGGATAAAGGGATCGCGGGATTTATATGTGATAAAATCGGCAAATAGCGGCGTTAGTTTTGCATCTGCTCAAAAATTGGGGAATGATACCTGGAAGCTTGACGGCTGTCCGATGGATGGCGGGAGCATTGGCATCAACGGCCAAAATCAAATAGCCACCACCTGGCAACGCAAGGGGTTGATATATTTTTGCGAACCCGGTAAACCCGAAGTTTTTATTGGCAATGGCAGAAACAGCAGCCTTGCAACAAACGGAGCTAATTTAGCAGTCACATTTCAAAATAACGACACGCTGAAGACCGTTACCCTGAAAAATAAAAAAGAAACTACCATCGGTAACGGAGGCTTTTTAAAATCAACGTTGCTGAAAAACAATCAAACACTTTACGTTTGGGAGTTGGACAATAAGATTATGTTTAAATTGATTTGAGTTCCCTAATTCCATTATTTCCCTCCTTTCATTAGCGACGGCTAATGCCATCGCTAATCTTTCTCACGATGGGCGTTGCCCATCGCTAACAGATTTCGCTCTTTCAGAGCTGCCTTTGTGATTAACATCCTTTAATCACAAAATCCCCTAAATCCCGGTTCCGACAAAAATAACCTTGCACCCTCCCCCGCTTCTTTGTACTTTTGATCTTTCGGACTTCCGGTCCCGATAGCTATCGGGATTCCGACTTTCGGACCAATCACACATGAAAGACCTCGCATACCTCAATAAATATTTCTACAAATACCGCTGGCGACTAATACCGGGGATATTGTTTGTTATTATCTCGAATATATTTGGTGTACTGCCGGCGCAGGTTATCCGCGTAGCGTTTGATTTGGTTACCGAAAACATCAGTACTTACCAATTATTTTCGGGTTTTGGCAATCAGCCTGCTATTTACAGCATATTTGGGTCGAGCTTGTTTTTGTTTGGGGTGCTGGTATTGGTGCTGGCGCTTTTACGCGGACTGTTTTTGTTTTTTATGCGGCAAACCATCATCCTGATGTCGCGGCATATTGAGTACGATTTAAAAAACGAGATATATAATCATTACCAGCTATTATCCCTCGCCTTTTACCGCCGCCACAACACCGGCGACCTGATGAACCGCGTTACCGAGGATGTTAGCCGCGTGCGCATGTATTTAGGGCCTGGCATAATGTACACAATTAATACGGTGGTGCTTTTTGTTATGGCCATTTGCGTAATGCTTACAGTTAATGTACGGCTGGCTATATTTTCGGTATTGCCGCTACCGGTTTTGGCTGTTATTATTTATTATGTAAATAACATCATCAACTTCCGCAGCGAAAAAATACAGGAGCGGCTTTCGGCTCTATCCAGCTTTGTACAGGAGAATTTTTCGGGCATCAGGGTCATCAAATCGTACGTACGCGAGGACCATGTACGTAAAAACTTCGCAGCCGAGAGCGATAATTATAAAACCCACTCTATGGAACTGGTAAAGGTACAGGCCATGTTTTACCCGCTGATGCTATTGCTGGTTGGTTTAAGTAACGTAATTACCATTTATGTGGGTGGCATCGAAGTGATGAAGGGCAACATAACGCCGGGTAACATCGCCGAATTTATTGTGTACCTCAATATGCTCACCTTCCCGGTTATTGCGCTGGGTTGGGTAACCTCGTTGGTGCAGCGGGCGGCGGCATCGCAAAAACGCATCAACGAATTTTTGCAGCAGCAACCCGAAATTGTATCGCCCAATGTACCCAAACAAGCCATTGCCGGGCAGATAGCGTTTAACGATGTTTCATTTATCTATCCCGATACGGGCATACAGGCTCTAAAAAATGTGTCGTTCACTGCCGAACCCGGCCAAATGGTGGCTATTATCGGCCGTACAGGCTCCGGCAAATCAACCATTGCCAATTTAATTATGCGGATGTACGATGTGACAGGCGGCGATTTGCTGATTGACCAACAATCTATCAAACGGCTTAACCTGGAGGGGTACCGGTCGCAAATTGGCTTTGTACCGCAGGAGGTTTTCCTGTTTTCGGACACCATTGCTAACAATATAGCCTTTAGCGCTGATGTTTTGGATATGCCATTGGTTGAACAAGCCGCTAAAGATGCAGCAGTTTACGGCAATATAATGGAGTTGGAGAAAGGTTTTGAGACCTTGATTGGCGAACGCGGCATTACGCTGTCGGGCGGGCAAAAACAGCGTGTCTCCATCGCCCGGGCCATTGTAAAGCATCCGCAGATATTGATATTTGACGATTGCCTTTCGGCTGTTGACACTCGCACCGAAGAAGAAATATTAAACAACCTTGGCCGAAATATGCAAGGTAAAACCAGTATTATTATAGCCCACCGCATATCAACCATTAAAAACGCCGACAAAATACTGGTAATGGATGACGGCGAAATTATTGAACAAGGCGACCACAACTACCTGATGGATAAAAAAGGCACCTACTTTGAGTTGTACGAAAAGCAGTTGCTGGAGGAAGAGGAGATAGAATCGGGACAGTAAGAGCGGGGTAAAAGAATCAAGACTGCAAGTGTCAAGATAGCTTAGCATTCAGTCATATTCCCTTCTATACAACTTATACTTGTTTATCAATTTTAAATAAACACTAATGGCGACCAATCACACGAATTTCACGAATTGAACAGGACAAATTCGTGAAATTCGTGTGATTTGCCTTCAATTCGTGTCTATTTCCCTTTAGCTATTTCGCCTGAACATCCCATCTTTATTTTAGGCTTATATGTATCCCATTATGCCTTGATTCTTGCTTCTTGCAGTCTTGACTCTATACTAAACACTCCAATTCATTGCCATTTATTCTATTAAAAGAACAATAAATTGAATATTATTCAAAAATATGCTTGTAGTTTGAAAATTTATTTATATTTATGCCAACCAAAACTAATTACAACTATTATTATATGGGCGAATTTGAAAACAGAGAGCGGGAAGAAGTTTATTCGAAGAAGGTGCGAGCCGGCAAGAGAACTTATTTTTTTGACGTAAAGGCCACCAGATCAAACGACTACTATGTTACTATTACAGAGAGCAAGAAGCGTTTAGAGGATGGAGTTTTTATAAAACACAAGATTTTCTTATACAAGGAGGATTTTGAAAAATTTGCGGACGGCTTAAAAGATACTATTGAGTATATAAAAGCTAATCAGGATGTTGTTGAGAAACGCTACGAATTCAGCGAGCAGGCAGAGGTTGCCAAAACAGCCGACGAAGATTTTTCCTTCGAAATATAATTGAACAAAACTAAAACTAAATAAAAACGGAAAAACCTGCTTTTGGGCAGGTTTTCCTATTTTCGGGCTGTATGATTTATTTTACCGCAGAGATACTGAGAAGACGCAGAGAACACAGAGTTTATTAATGGTAAACTTGGTTCTTTTGATGTAAACAACTCTTTATTCTTTCTATTCTCTGTGTACTTTGCGCCGCCTCTGTGCCTCTCCGCGGTTTAATAACACAAAGCGTCCCTTTACAAAATCTATTTGTGAAAATACGTTGCTGCGCTCGCTCCCACTACTATAGCAATTACAATAAATAAAACGTAAAGCACTAAAGTTACAATAGTTGCAATTCCCCAAAGCTTAAAAAACGATTTTAACTTCCCAAGGGCATTCGTTATCACTGCCTCGTCGTTATATGAAATTCCTCTTTTTATCCGCGTGCCAAATTGGTACAGGTAAAGCGAAAAGAAAAAGTAAATAACAGCAATCAATAAGTAAATAAAACTCATTGCACCGCCAAAACTTGCCGGCAATGCTTGCAGTGTAGGAGAGTTAGCTGCTATAAGCGAAAAAAATGCACCTATTAAAAGTGCAAGAATTAGTATCAGCGCGCTGCCAATAAATCCAATTATACCTAAAAACCCTGCCCATTTGCCAGCCTGGCGTAAGTAGCTTTGGGCCTGTACATTTAAAACCATTGACGGTTGCTCGTAATTTCCGTTTGTATCCATTGTTATTAAGATTGTTTAAGTGGATATAAAGTTATAAACTTTGTTTTCGCTTAAACATTTTTTTTTCTTTTGTCATGCTGATCCACCCATTGGCGGGTCAGCATGACAAAGGGTTTTAGTGAATCACACCGGGTATTAAATGGTTTATCAAACCAGCCTGTGCGCCAACTGCCGGATGCAGAATATTATGCATCACCAGCGAGGCTATAGTAAAATAGATAATCAACCCAGTGACGTCAACCAAAGTGGCTACAAACGGGGCTGATGAGGTTGCAGGGTCGGCGCCTAACCTTTTCAGCACCAGCGGTAGCATGGAACCTGCCAGCGAACCCCAAAGTACCACACCGATAAGCGCAAGGCCAACAGTAATAGCAATCAGCAACCAATGCGGGCCGTAAACATTACTGAACATGCTCCAGGCCGTAATACGGAAAAAGCCAATGATACCTAAAATTACGCCCAGCATTAATCCCGAAACCAATTCGCGGCGCATTACCCGCCACCAATCGGCAACAGTAACTTCGCCAAGGGCCATGGCCTGGATGATCAGTGTTGAAGCTTGCGAACCGCTATTGCCCCCGCTTGAAATAATTAATGGCAAAAAGAAAGCCAGTGCTACTACTATCCCTATCTCGTCGCCAAAATAGCCCATCGCGGTAGCGGTAAACATTTCGCCTAAAAACAGTACGATGAGCCAGCCTACACGCTTTTTTACAAGTCTGAATAAATTGATGTCCAGATATGGTTCGTCCAAAGCCTCGGTACCACCAATTTTTTGAATATCTTCGGTATATTCTTCGTTGGCTATCCAAAGTATATCATCAACCGTCACTATACCCAACAGTATATTTTCCTTATCGGTTACGGGCAGGGCGGTACGGTTATTCATCCTGAATACGTTAATTGCATCCTGTTGCGGGTCGTTGGCATTCAGGGCAATCAGGCGACCATCCATTAGCTCGCTTACCTTTGTCTCGGGTTTAACCAATAATATTTCGCGTATGCGGATATCATCCAGCAAAACACCGTTTTTATCAATTACATAGATAACATCTATCGTCTCGGAGTTTTTGCCGTAGCGGCGTATGTGGGCAAGCACTTTTTCCACATCCCATTCTTTTTTAACCGCAATATAATCGGGCGTCATCAAGCGGCCTATGCTGTCCTCTTCGTAACCCAATAACTGCAGGGCTTCCTTCCTGTCGTCGGGCGATAAGTGTTGAATTAGCTTTTGTACGGCATCGCCATGCAGCTCGCTAAAAAGAGCGGTACGGTCATCCGGCGGCAGCTCGTTTATAAGGCCGGCTATTCTTTTTCCGGAAAGTTTTTTGATGATGCGCTCCTGAGTTGGAAAATCGAGGATGCGAAATACATTAACCGCGCGATTAAGGGATAAGGTCTCAATAAATAAAACGCCTTGTTCGGGAAGTTCGCCTATCAGTTCTTCAACATCTGATATATTGAGGCTGTTCAAATATTCTTTTAGTTGGGTATTGTCGTTTTTTTCCAGCAGCACGTTTACTTGCTCAACCATTTCTTCCATAAAAGGCCTCCTTATATTTTACATCGGTTTGTTATTTTGTTTATTTCTACGGCGGCAAAAGTCGTATATTTTTCCGGATAATAAGGTAAATTATTCTGTTATCTTTGCGGACTTTTTGGTTCACTGGTTCATTCGTTCACTGGTTCATTGGTGTACAGTTTGCCAATGGAAAATTGACGTGCATGCCCGATGGTTGAGACAGTAAAAATACGGTTATCGAACATGCACCAATGAACTAATGAACCATTGAACTAATTAACTAAAGATAAAAACATGGGTTTACAATGTGGTATAGTAGGTTTGCCGAATGTGGGTAAATCAACACTTTTTAATTGCTTATCAAACGCGAAGGCGCAGGCAGCTAACTTTCCTTTTTGCACAATTGAGCCAAACGTGGGCGTTATTACCGTGCCCGATGAGCGTTTAACCAAACTTACCGAAATAGTGCAACCAAAAAACGTGGTGCCAAACGTTATTGAAATTGTGGATATAGCCGGCCTGGTTAAGGGTGCCAGCAAAGGCGAGGGTTTAGGCAACCAGTTTTTGGCCAATATCCGGTCAACCAATGCCATTATACACGTTTTGCGTTGTTTTGATGATGATAATGTGATACACGTGGATGGTTCTGTTGACCCTATCCGTGATAAAGAAATTATTGATACCGAACTGCAATTGAAAGATTTGGATTCTATAGAAAAAAAGATTTCCAAAATTGAAAAAATGGCCAAAACCGGCGGCGACAAGGAAGCTAAAAAAGCTTTTGATGTGCTCACGATTTACAAAAACCATTTGCTTTCGGGCAAGTCGGCCCGTACGGCGCCTGTTGCCGAAGAAGATCAGGAAGCTATTGCTGATATCTGGCTGCTTACCGCCAAACCGGTGATGTACGTTTGTAATGTTGACGAAAAATCGGTTAACACCGGCAACGCTTATGTCGACAGAGTTAAAGCCGCCGTGAAAGAAGAGGGTGCCGAAGTGCTGATTATATCGGCCCAAATAGAATCGGAAATTTCTCAACTGGAAACTTACGAAGAGCGTCAAATGTTTTTGGATGATTTAGGCCTGACTGAATCGGGTGTAAACAAGCTAATTAAAGCGGCTTACAAACTGCTTAATTTAGCTACTTACTTTACCGCCGGCGTGCAGGAAGTACGCGCCTGGACCATCACCAAAGGCTTCACCGCTCCGCAAGCTGCCGGTGTAATCCATACCGATTTTGAAAAAGGTTTTATCCGCGCCGAGGTTATTAAATACGAAGATTTTGTAAAATTCAATGGCTCGGAAGCTGTTATTAAAGAAAACGGCAAACTGGGCGTTGAAGGTAAAACTTATATTGTGCAGGACGGCGACATTATGCACTTCCGTTTTAATGTTTAGTGGTGGCCTTAGGGGCGATGAAGATATTTTGATGTACCGGCTCATCTTAGATGCGAAGCCGGTACATCGTTAGGAAAACGTTATTTTCCATCGGCGTAAGCCACCGCAATCTTCGAATCGGCCGTTCCGTAATACAAATACCACCTGCCCTTAAATTGAGTAAGGCCCTCCACAAAACATACCTGGTTTACCTGGCCTGATAGCTCATAAGGCTTCTCGGGTTTTATGAACCAGGTATTCATCCTTTTTACAATTTTTGTGGGATCGTTCTTATCAAACAGTACCTGCGCTGCTGCATAGGTTCCAACTGCCAACGTTTTATCACCGAATGATGGCTCATTGCGGCTATTATATATCAATACAATTCCTTTGTCGGTAAGCATTGCGGGTGGCCCTGATTCTACCAGATCACTGTCGAATTTACCTTCACGCGTAGGTAATACCACTTTTAGCTGTGGCATATTCAACGCCTGCGATCGTAATTTCACCGGCGGTTGTTCGCCCTGTTTCATTTCAACCGGGGTCCAGTTAATCAAATCGTCTGATTGGGCCGACCATATTTGGGTGTCGCCCCAATACATCCAATATTTTCCATTTACCTTAACGGCAACAGGTTGTCCATCTTTATAAATAGAAACTATCGAACCCGATTTGCTCCACTTTTCGGCGTATTTTCCGTTATAAGCTTTTGCAAATACGGAGCCGTATTTTTTCCAATGCAATAAATCGGTTGATGAAGCCACCAGTAAGCGGGCAATCGTCCCGTCGTAAGCGGTATAGGTCATATAATAAGTACCCAGGCTATCTTGTACTACACGCGGGTCCTCGCAGCCGCCCGGCCATTCTAATTTCTTAAAGGTATCGTTAGCCGGATAAAAAACCGGTTGCGGCATCCGCGAAAAATGGACGGCATCAGTACTAACCGCCAAACCAACCCTCGATGTTCCTGCTTTGTCTTGTGCACGGTATAACATGTACACTTTGCCGTTGCGTTTAACAATTGCAGGGTTAAACACATCCTTCTGTTCCCATAGTACTTGTTTTTTTAATATAGGGTCGATGAAGCTGCCGGTACCGGGTTTTAAAATCGGATTTACGCTATCTATCTTATTAAACGGAATAAGTGCCCAACTATCCGAATCCGGCTTGGATGAATCAGTCGTTTGCGTTGGATGGGTTGTACAACTATTGATGGTAAATAAAATTACCGCAGCAAATAAAAAAACATAACGCATAGCAGATGGGAAAATATAATTTAAATTAAAAAAGGTAGCCGGCTAACCAGCTACCTCACCACTAAATCAATTGTATATTACTCAATCTAAATCAATCAAATTTTGTAATATAAATATACGGTTTGCAAAATACGTTGTGTATTCCTCACAACACGTACACAATTTATATAATATAAATTTAAACAAAAATGAGGTTTATAAAACACAAAATACTATTAATCAGTAAATTACAAAATAAAAAATTTTGAAAAATATAGATATTATTTCTTTAACAATATTTCTTATTTTACTTTTTCATCACCAATTTCATCACAACAGAATCACCAACTACGCTACCAAATTTATTGGATACAACACAGGAGTTATGAAAATGTATGCCGCCATAAAAACGCGCCCAAACATTCTCGTTTGCAGCGGCTTTAAATGATGCAAACGACCTGCTTTTTATCCCAAATTCCAACTCAGAAGTATCTTTATAAGCTACATTATCACCCAAAACACTGGTAAGGGCTTCGGCCGCAGCGGCAGATATTGTACAATGTCCGCAAGTATATTCGGGGAATGGCGGTGTTTGCAAATGCGGACGCCAGTTAGCGTCAAAGTATTTGTCGATAACCGTTTCGGGCCTCGCAGTTTTATAGGTGTATTTAGCCGTCCACGATTCAATGAAGGCATCGAACAATGCGATAGATGTTTTTGCATAAGCACATACAGTGGTGTTAAAGTCGGCATGAACTTTTTCGGCACCGATGCCCACTATACTAAGCCAGTGCCCGGGAGGCGAAAACTTTTTGGTGATGAACATCACATGGCCCGATACATTTAACTTGCCGGGATTATCATCCCAAAAATCAGCAATATGGGCTTGCTCGGCATTTAAACTATCTACGGTGTTTTTTATATAAATCACCTCTTTATAATATTTACTGTCTTTATTCTTTACATCAAACACAGGCGGCGGTGGCACACTGTACTCTTTTGCATTGTGCATCACCATGGTGCGTATTTGGCTCCAATGCGGTTCAACTGCTTCCGAATAAGCGGGAGGCGTAGGCACCCAGCGCCCTGCCGAATCATTAATAGAAAATTTGGCGGCGCTACGGGTTTTTAAATAATTATCTTTTTTACTCCAGGCCATTATTGATTTGGCCACATCACCGGCAAATTTTTCAGAATTGGTAATCATTTCGCCAGGCATACCATGATCTACTGCAATTTGATGCAAGCTATCGGTATAATATTTTAAGCTTCCTTCGGGAAACGTTACCGCTTCACCCACTTTACAAAATGCCAGCAGCGAGGCATACTCATAATCAATACCTTCATTTACAGCAGGCTTGGCTACCTTTTTTAACCCATTAAGCTGGCCAGCGAGTGATTGGTACTTACCGGCGCTACCCGCTGCAATTACCTCATAACCTGCAATTGATGCATAAGCGTAATTACGCGATGCTACCACGGGCGAAAAATTATTGCCCATTACCACGCCATTTAACTCATGAACGGTGCGGCTATACAGGGTTGGATCGTGCA
>Ga0206947_1047_pt1 | contig 28692 bp, 23 predicted proteins | sample Alteio_BWOrgHeat_3_FD_153239 | JGI IMG/M metagenome (GOLD analysis project Ga0206947, IMG submission 153239) | Enriched cells from forest soil in Barre Woods Harvard Forest LTER site, Petersham, Massachusetts, United States -... | ecosystem: Environmental > Terrestrial > Soil > Temperate forest > O...
ATTAGCTTTAGCCCAAGCAGCCAATTGTTTCGCTTTTTCTAAAACAGGATCTTTCATGGTTTAACAAAATTAAAACTAATTTCTTAAAAGTTAGTAACAAAGATAGATAATTTTCAATGTGTTATTAGTTTGAAAATAATATAGTTATATAACTTATCACTTGATATGAGGGCATCTGGCATCATTGGGACGGGGATCACTGTCATGTCATCTTCATCTATCGGATTTTCAAAATCGTCATCATTTAGTTTGCGCAAAACACGCACATAATACTTAATGCCTAATATCGTAAAATATTGGGTCAAATAGTGGTGGTTGTTGATAATACATCGGTAATACAAATATGCTCTTGCATTATTTGATCCGTCAATCCCTAAGTAAGTATCCGGGTGCTCGTTTAAAAAAGACAGAGCGGAAAGAACTATGGTCGAGAAAAGCTGGGATACGTTTTCGTGTGTTATTTTTACTTTGTCATTAATCTTATTATTTTCATCAATGGGGCCAAAGGCCATATTATAAACTTCAGGCAAAAACGAGTGAGATTTTTCACTAATAGAAATACCTAAAGTAAGTTGCTCCCCATTTTTTAGAATAGTATTAAACTTTTGTAGTTTTAAATCATCTTGAGACTCAGTAATTTTGTAACAATTATCGAAGTTTAATTTAATATCTTAGTGCCATAAGGAATTCAGGTCAGCAATAGGTGTAATACGTGTTAGATATTACAATGATAAATAAATTCATTAAGCCTTCATAAAAAGTATCTAACCAAAAAATCCCGGCCAAAGCCAGGATTTAAATATCATCAAATAAAAACCTTTCAGCTTTCTGCTTTACGCTAATTTCGCCAGTTCCTCGGCCATTGCAGCACCAATTTCGGCAGGAGATTCTACCACGCGGATACCGCACTCGCGCATAATTTTCATTTTGGCAGCTGCTGTATCATCTGCGCCGCCTACTATGGCACCAGCGTGGCCCATACGGCGACCCGGAGGCGCTGTTTGGCCGGCTATAAAGCCAACTACCGGTTTGGTACCGTTTGCTTTTATCCAGCGGGCAGCTTCAGCTTCCATGCCACCGCCAATTTCACCGATCATGATGATGCCATGTGTTTCAGGATCATTCATCAGCAGTTCAACCGCTTCTTTGGTTGGTGTGCCAATAATTGGGTCGCCACCAATGCCTATGGCGGTGGTGATGCCTAAACCGGCTTTAACCACCTGGTCAACAGCTTCGTAAGTTAAAGTACCCGATTTGGAAACTACGCCAACATTACCTTTTTTAAAGATAAAGCCGGGCATAATGCCAATCTTGCTTTCGTCGGCAGTAATAATACCGGGACAGTTAGGGCCTATCAGGCGCGAATTCTTGCCTACTAAATATTCTTTTACCATTATCATATCCTTGGTAGGGATACCTTCGGTAATACACACAATAACTTTAATACCGGCAGCGGCAGCTTCCATAATGGAATCGGCAGCAAATGCAGGGGGAACAAATATAATAGATACATCGGCGCCGGTTTTTTCAACGGCATCGGCTACGGTATTAAATACCGGCCTGTCTAAATGCTGCTGACCGCCTTTACCCGGCGTAACACCACCAACAACCTGGGTACCGTACTCAATCATTTGCGAAGCATGGTAAGTACCTTCTTTACCTGTAAAACCCTGAACTATAATTTTAGAATCTTTATTTACGAGAACGCTCATTGATTTTTTATTTTGTAGCGCAAAGCTATAAAAATTTTACCCCCTAATCCTCTAAAGGGGGAATATTTTTACAATAGTCCGAAAGACGGATGGGATAAAGATTTAAAGTTTTTAAAACTTCGTAAATCTGACGATGTTATCCCTTAATATTTCTCATTTCCCTTAAATTGCAAATCTGTTAGCCCAATTAAAAAATCACAGCATTTATAGTAATCGGACGATGCCTGCGGGGTCCATTTATCAACAACATGATATTTGCCCACTGATCTTCCCTCCAAAATCCATTGTGCTCCATCCAAACCAGTTTCATTAACGCTGGTTTTCATGCTCCAAAAATCTATGCCAGCTATCTGTTCGATAAATTTATTCCAAATAACTTTGCTGATATTTTTTTGTTTGTTGACAATTAGTTTACCGGGGGCATATCCGCCAGCGCCGCTTAATGACTTCCAACAAATAAAATAAGCATCACCCTGTTTTGCAATTCTTATTGCTATCGGGTGATGAAACGACCTTAACCAAGTAAATCTGTAAACCTCGTTGTTGGTTTTATCAATAAATAAAATTGGCTCATTCATTGCAGAAAGTGCATTTGAGTACCATTTTACCTCAAATGAGCTCAAACCTGAATCATCATGGGCCTTTACCGGAAAATATATTCTATTCTGCGCAGTTCCATTGAATTCAAAAATAAAAAACAGTAAAAAACAAGATAAAAGGACCTTCATAACGTAAATTCCTGGACATTCAATAAACGTAAAATAAACTCCGAACTGTTAAGCTCCCCCTTCAGGGGGCTGGGGGGTAAACTCTCCCTCGCTCTTTGCAATTACAATAGTAGCAATCCCATTCCCTATCATATTGGTGATGGCCCGAGATTCGGACATAAACCTATCTACCCCCAGCAATATGGCAACGCCCTCAACCGGGATTATTTTAATAGCCGCCAGGGTTGATGTTAATATAATGAAACCGCTGCCGGTTACGCCTGCTGCGCCTTTGGAAGTGATCATTAATATACCAATGATGGTGGCCTGTTGCTCCCAGGTAAGCGGAATGTGAAACACCTGCCCCAAAAAAATCACACACATGGATAAATAAATGGTGGTGCCATCCAGATTAAAGGAATACCCGGCTGGTATAACCAAGCCAACTACCGATTTGGAGCAGCCAAATTTTTCCATCTTCTCCATCATGGCCGGCAGTACCGATTCGGATGAGGAGGTGCCCAGTACAATTAATATTTCGTCCTTAATAAATTTAAGGTATTGCCAAAGGCTGAATTTATAAAAATGGCAAATGATGTTAAGCACCACAAAAATAAACAGGAACATGGTGAGGTAAACCGAACCCATAAGCATTGCAAGTGGCTGTAATGTTTTTAGCCCATAAGTGCTAATGGTATAGGCCATTCCGCCAAAAGCCCCAATTGGAGCCACCCGCATTATCATTCGCATGATATTGAAAAATACTTTGGAAATTTTATCAAACAGGGTGATGACCGGTTCGCCTGCTTCGCCCATCAGGCTTAAGCCGAAGCCAAATAATATAGCAATGAACAATACCTGCAAAATATCGCCTTTGGCAAAGGCTTCGAATATATTGGAAGGTATAATATTGCCGACAAATTCGCCCCAATGCATATCGGCAGCAGCTTTTTGATATACTGCCAGTTTAGAAGTATCGGCCGCTATTTTGCTAACAAAACCATCGCCCGGCCTTATTAAATTAGCTACTATTATACCAATAATAAGCGCACAGGTGCTCACAATCTCAAAATAGAGCAAAGCTTTGCCACCAACCCGGCCTACTTTTTTCCGGTCGTGCATGCCTGCAATGCCCAACACAATGGTTAAAAAAATGATAGGAACAATCAGCAGGGTTATCAGGCTGATAAATTTCTTGCTGATGAGCTGTGCCGTTGGCCCGAATGATGGAAAGAAATAACCGACAACTACACCCAGCAGGATACCGGTGATAACCTGGAAGTTTAAATTGGATAAGAGTTTTTTCATGATTAAACAATTATACAATTAATTGCGACTCAATAATGCTTTATGTCGAAGAAATTAACCACAGAGGTCACAGAGGAGGCGCAAAGCACACAGAGATGGAGAAAAATGAGTGGTTAGCATCTAATAACGCATCGTATTAACATTAAGAAACTCTGTGTTCTCCGTGCATTCTCTGTTTCTCTGCGGTAAAACTAAAGAATTGGTTTTATTACCCATACGAATCCTTAACAGGACCTTAATTGCCCAATAAAAAAGCCCTCTCCGTTTTTGCGGAAGAGGGCTGTTAATATCTTGTACAACAAGTATTAGGTAGTTATTATACCAGTTTTCAGGTCAACTTTATAAGTTAAGCCATTAACTACTAAAATAGCTTTGTGATCGCCATAGAAAGTGATTGTACCTTCGTAATCCCATGATACAGTATCCGAAGTGCCAAAAGAAGTGAATGTAACAGTACCTTGAGTAACGTTAGAATTGTCGTTGATATTTACTTCAAGACCGTCTAATTTATAGCGGTTATGTATCGACAGATTCTTTTTGCCTGGTTTGGTGTAATTGTAATCGATAAATGATTTGATGGTACCATCTACCGAAATGGAAGTATTTTGCGGGTTTAAACTTTTAACCAGGTAATTTTGGGTAAAGTCGTAAATAAAGGCATATCCCGGAGCGGTTCCTTCTGTGTGCAATGAATCGATATTGTTAAAACCTACATGCGTGTTGTTGTTACATAAAAAGTAAAAGCTGATGCTTCCGGTTGAGTGCGATTTAATCGTATCGCCTATATTGGTGTGATAATCAATCCCGTTATCAATATAAAAGCCGCAGGTACTGGTACCATTTAATTGAAGGCTTTTACTTGGATTAACAAACGATGGCGAGCTAAGACCGTTGCTTACGCTAACACCGCCATACGAGCCTACCAGCGATTGATAAAAGTTCATAGCAATTTGGCTTACAGCCGGATTGTTGACTGTTTTTGGCGTTGGCGAGCTTGATTTTTTACATCCTGTGTAAACAAATACTACACCCACCAACAGCACAAGCGTTAATTTGAAATTCGTTTTCATAACATTGAGTGTTTTAGTGTTTTTTATTCCCCTTAATAATTTATCGGAATAATAGTAACACATTTTTTTGAAATAATATAAATTATATGAAAAAAAAGTGTTTTTATAATTAAAGATTATAACATTTAACCCGTAAGTAATTAAAAATTGCCGATTAATTTAATCCCTCCATTTGACCAATATCGCGGCTGGTTTAACGTAAAGGCACTTTTTGATCACCTCGCCTACAAAATCATGCTTTTAATTAAAGTTAAAAGCCCGCATTCGTTTTTATATTTGTGATATGAGCAGTGTTTACAATTTTTCTAAAGTATCTGATCAACTGGCTTGCGCAGGCCAGCCACGCGAAGGCCAGTTGGCTACGATAGCCGCCGATGGCTATAAAGTAGTGATCAATTTGGGTTTGCCCGATGGTAAATATGCTTTGAACAACGAAGCCGCGTCGGTACGGGCATTGGGAATGACCTATTATAACATTCCTGTAGTATTTGATGCCCCGCAAATGGACGAGCTAACCTCCTTTATATCATTAATGGATAAACATACAGGCGAAAAAACATTGGTGCATTGCGCCGCCAACTACCGGGCATCGTGTTTTACCGGCTTATACCTGCTAAAAAAAGGCGAATTCACAACCGATGAAATGCAAACTTTTATTGAAGAGGTTTGGCAGCCCGATGGTATATGGCAGCAGTTTGTTGATGAGGCTGTTGTTGAAATGTTGTAATTGTTGCAGGAGGTTATAAAGGTTGGAGAAGTTGTAGTTGTTAAAATGGTTATAGGAAATTCAATAGACCTAACCCACCCTTTCAACTTATTTCAACCTTTACAACTTATTACAACCCTTATAACTTTCTACAACCTTTACAACTTATTACACCCTTATAACTTTCTACAACCTTTACAACTTATTACAACCCTTATAACTTTCTACAACCATTCACTACCAAACTAATAGGGATTTTAGTAATTTCGCGGTTTCATACGCGGAAGAAACAACAATGGACTATCAATTTAAAGATATAGAGCAAAAATGGCAGCAGTTTTGGGCCGAAAACCAAACTTTTAAAGCCGAAGACAAAACTACCAAACCCAAGTACTATGTGCTGGATATGTTCCCCTACCCTTCCGGAGCGGGTTTGCATGTTGGCCATCCGCTGGGCTATATCGCATCCGATATTTTTTCGCGTTATAAACGGCTGAAGGGCTTTAATGTATTGCACCCCATGGGTTACGATTCATTTGGCTTGCCGGCCGAACAATATGCCATTCAAACGGGACAGCACCCAGCTATTACTACCGAGGCTAATATTGCTACCTACCGCCGTCAGCTTGATCAGTTGGGATTCTCGTTTGATTGGAGCCGCGAGGTGCGTACCAGCGAGGCCGGTTATTATAAGTGGACGCAGTGGATATTTATGCAACTGTTTAACAGCTGGTATAACAAAGCTGCCGATAAAGCCGAAGCAATTGACAAACTGGTTGAACATTTTGAACAAAACGGATCGGCCGGTATTGATGCTGTTTGTGATGAAGAGATACTAAGCTTTACCGCTGATGAGTGGAAAGCATTGAGCAATGAAGCCCAACAAGCCGAATTGCTAAAATACCGACTTACTTACCTGCGCGAAAGTACCGTAAATTGGTGCCCTGCTTTGGGTACGGTATTGGCTAACGACGAAGTAAAAGACGGTTTCAGTGAACGCGGCGGCTTCCCTGTTGAGCAAAAAAAGATGATGCAATGGAGCATGCGCATCACCGCTTATGCAGATCGTTTGCTAAAAGGTCTCGATACTATAGACTGGCCCGAACCGCTTAAAGAAATGCAGCGCAACTGGATAGGCAAGAGCGTAGGTGCATTGGTCAGATTTGCGGTAGAAGATAAATCCGAATTCATAGAAGTGTTTACTACCCGTGCTGATACTATTTTTGGGACAACGTTTTTAGTATTGGCGCCGGAGCATGAGTTGGTAGCTTCGTTAACAACACCGGGGCAAAAAGAGGCGATTGACAATTACATCGCGCAAGCAAAAAAGAAATCGGAACTGGAACGCATGGCCGATGCCAAAACCGTTTCGGGAGCGTTTACGGGCAGTTATGCGGTGAATCCGTTAAATGGCGAAAAGATTCAGATTTGGATTGCTGATTATGTTTTGGCAGGATATGGCACCGGCGCGGTAATGGCCGTGCCATCAGGCGATCAGCGCGATTATTTGTTTGCCAAACAATACCTGTTGCCTATTATACCTATCATTGATATACAAAACATTGAAAAAGAAGCCGATCCTACCAAGGAAGGCCACTATATTAATTCGGGCTTTATTAATGGCCTAACTTATAAAGAGGCCACCGCGGCAGTTGTTGCCAAACTGGAAGAACTTGGTGCAGGCAAGGCTAAGGTAAACTTCAGGATGCGTGATGCCATTTTTGGCCGTCAGCGTTATTGGGGCGAACCGGTACCTGTTTATTTTAAGGACGGATTGCCACAATTAATTGCCGAAGCCGATTTGCCATTGGTATTGCCCGAAGTGGATAAATATTTGCCTACCGAAGATGGTGAACCGCCATTAGCACGCGCCAAAGGCTGGAATTATAATGGATTGGAATACGAACTAAGCACCATGCCCGGTTGGGCCGGCTCAAGCTGGTATTGGTTCAGGTATATGGATGCGCAAAACGATACCGCATTTGCATCGCCCGAGGCTATTGCTTACTGGAGGGATGTCGACCTGTATATAGGTGGCAGCGAACATGCTACCGGTCACTTGCTGTATAGCCGTTTTTGGAATAAGTTTTTGAAAGATATTGGCAAAACTGCCGAAGAAGAACCATTTAAAAAACTGATTAACCAGGGCATGATACAGGGACGCAGTAATTTTGTGTTCCGGATGATTGACGAAGTGGGTCGTGCAACGAATACCTTTGTTTCGCATGGATTAATAAAAGATTACCGGGTATCGCCATTACATGTTGACGTGAATATTGTGGAGAACGATGTTTTGGATATCAACAAATTCAAGCAATTCAGGTCGGATTTTGCCGATGCTGAATTCATTTTGGAAAACGGCAAATACGTTTGTGGCGTCGAGATCGAAAAGATGTCGAAATCTAAGTACAACGTTGTAAACCCGGATGTATTGGTTGAACGTTATGGTGCCGACACCCTGCGCATGTACGAAATGTTTTTAGGTCCGTTGGAGCAAAGCAAACCATGGAACACCAACGGCATCGAAGGTGTATTTAAATTCCTGCGTAAATTTTGGAGGTTATTCCATGATGATGCCTGGAAATTTAATGTATCGGATGCGGAACCAAGCAAAGCCGAATTAAAATCGTTGCACAAAATTATCCGTAAGGTAGAAGAAGATGTGGAACGTTTTTCGTTCAACACCTCGGTATCCAGCTTTATGATAGCGGTTAATGAACTCACCGATTTAAAGAGCAACAAACGGGCTATTTTACAGGATATGGTGATTATTCTTTCGCCTTATGCGCCGCATATTTGCGAGGAACTGTGGACCATGCTGGGCAACCCGGCGGGGCACACTCTCTTATACTCCATTCCCTAAATTTATTGCCGCTTATTTGGTCGAAGATGAATTTGCTTATCCTATATCCATCAACGGTAAAACTAAAATGAACCTCAACATGCCGTTAAGTTTGGACGCTGCTGCCGTGGAGGCCTTAGTTTTGGCTAATCCCGATGTGCAGAAATACTTAGACAACAAAGCCCCTAAAAAGGTAATTGTTGTGAAGGGCCGGATAGTGAATATTGTTTTATAACCCTTTGTCATCCCGAGCGCAGTGCAGGACCTTCTCCGCCCTGCAATCGCCCACATGCATAGTTCACTGTGTATGTCGCAGAAGATCCCTCGCTGCGCTCAGGATTGACAAAAGAAAAAAAGAACTACCCAAACATCCTCGGATCGAAATCTATAACATCAATAGGCCCATGGCCCTTCACCCCTTGTAACTAATCAGTGACTTTACACCCTTATGACAATAAAATGCTCATCAGGCTGTAACATTTCAAGTATTTTCGCCTCCAATTACAAAAACCATAGAGAATGAAACGTTTTTATATATTTATTGCAATAATATGCTCTTTTACTGCTGCTAAGGCGCAATTTGGCGGCGGGTCGTCAATTGTCGGGAAGATATCGGGCACGCTGATTGACTCCGTTACCAAAAAGCCGGTAGACTACGCCTCGATCAGTTTGTACAGGAGTGGCGGTAAGGCGCTAATTGACGGTGTTTTATCCGACGAAAAAGGAAACTTTAAACTTAATAACATTAAACCAGGTAGTTATAAACTAATTATCTCTTTTATGGGTTATTCCAACAAAACTATTGACCCTGTGGTTACAACAGGTTCCAAGCCGGATAAAGGTTTAGGGACAGTATTGGTTGCGCCAACTGCCCAGGCATTAAAGGAAGTAAAAGTTACCGGTCAAACCGCGGTTGTAGAAAGCCATATTGATAAAATTGTTTATAATGCCGAAAAAGATTTAACAGCAGCAGGTGGAACGGCTACCGATTTATTATCGAAAGTTCCGTTGGTATCGGTGGATTTGAATGGTAACGTTTCGGTACGTGGTGACCAGAACGTGCGTGTATTAATTAATGGCAAACCATCGGGTGCAACATCGGCAAGTTTGTCGGATGTGTTGAAAGCCATCCCCGCCGACCAGATTAAGAGTATCGAGGTGATTACTTCTCCATCGGCTAAATACGATGCAGAAGGTTCGGCAGGTATCATTAACATCATCACCAAACAAAAGAATGTTTCGGGCATCAGCGGCTCTGTTAGCGGCGGTATAGGTACCAGGCAAAATAACGGCAATGCTAATATCAACTATAATAAAAACCGCTTTAACTTGTCGATGAACCTGGGTGGAAACGCCTCATGGCCGCAAACATCAATTTCTGATTTTAACCAGCAAATTAATACCGATTCGCTGAACTCCAAAAACACCTCACATGGTAACAGCGTACTTAAAAGACATGCGCTCGTAGGAACTATCAGCGCAGGCTATCAGTTTAATGCGTTCAATAATATTACCAGCACCTTCCGTTTTAACCAAATTCAGTTTAACACAAACAGCAACAGCAATTATTACGATCTGTCGGATCTGCTGAATAAAGATGCCAGCCACACCCGTGATACATCGGCCTATAAAGGAAATTCGCTTGGCCACAATTTAATTGATGGATTTGACTGGAATTTGGATTATACGCACAAGTTTAAAAAAGAAGGTCACGAAATTAGCTTTTCGACGCAATGGAGCCACAACAACGGAACTACTGATTACACCAACACCTATATGGAGGATGCAACCGCCAATATATTGAATAACAGTATTGATGCAACTAACGTAAAAAAACAATATTGTTGGTGTAAATAATGAGTATACTTTCCAGCTTGATTATACCTTACCTATTAATAATGTATTTAAACTGGAAGCGGGTGGTAAAACAATTATCAGGAGAATAAGCAGTACGTCTGATTATTTTAGCTATAATGGATCATTTGTTTTTGACCCAACGCTATCCAACGTTTATGATTACAACCAAAATGTATATGCGGGTTACTCGGTATTTACCATTACGCTGCCTAAAAAATATACTATTTTGGCCGGTGTGAGAGACGAAAATACCGATATACACGGCGATCCGGTTAATGCGTCACAAGGTTTGCTGCCATTTAGCAATGATTACAATACCTTTGTCCCAAGTTTAACACTTCAAAAACAGTTAACATCAACACAAACCATAAAGCTTGCCTACAGCAAACGCATAACCAGGCCGAGCCTGCAATATTTAAACCCGTTTATTAACCAGGCAAACATAAAGGCTCAATCAGTAGGTAATCCCGAATTAAACCCTGAAGTTACCCAAACCGTTGAGCTGGATTATAATGCCTTTATCGGTACCAATATCTTAAATCTATCAGCCTATTACAGGCATACACAAGGTTTAATTGAAAACATTGCCGTGCCAATAAACGTAGTTGTTAATGGCGTAACGCAGGGTGGTACGCTTACTACCTATCAAAACATTGGTGTAAACAATTCATTAGGTGGTAGCTTTTTTGGTACCATAACACCATTTAAGGCCTTAACCATTATTGGAAACTTAAACGCATATACTTACAACCCCGATCCAACAGGCAGGTTCAGCAGTCAGCAAACCCAAAACGGCACTTATGTTCAATATCGCGGGTTTTTAAGGGGTACGCTTACTTTGCCTGCCAACTATGTTGCGGAGGTGTTCACATTCGGCAGCTCGGCTACCCACACTATACAGGGGACTACGCCAACGTTCAGTATTTTTGGTGTAGGCGTCAGGAAGCAATTTATGAACAAGAAAGCATCCCTGGGTCTTAATGCCATCCAACCGTTTAGCAAGTACAAAGATTTTAACACCAGCTTAAAAAGCCCGGGTTTCGTACAAACCAGCAGCTTCCAGTTACCATTCCGTTCGGTTGGGTTAACGTTTAGCTACAGCTTTGGTAAATTAAGCTTCAGCAACCCTAATGCGCCTAAAAAAGGTGTTAACAATGATGACTTGAAACAAGGTGATCAGGGTGTTGGCGGAGGTGGCGGCGCACCAGCAGGTGGCGGCGGACGTCAATAAGAAAGCGTCAGGATTTTTAGATACAAGAATCAAGATAGAAAGGCCGGGGCGGATTAAATTCCCTCCCGGCCTTTTTTTATTTCCAATCGCCTAAAAAACGGCGTATCGCAATTATCTCGCCTGTATGGTACGATGCGTGATCTGCAATTTGAAGTGCTTCGCGTAAAATGCTTTGGCCGTCGCCGTGTTGTAGTTTCTGGTAAATATCGCTATGCTCCATTAGCTCGATAAACTCGTCCAAATCGTCGCCTATTTGTTTTATGGCTCCTGTCCAGGCCGCTTCATCTTCGGGGGCACTTTCTTTTGGCCAGTAATCATCCGGCCATTTGGGCGATTGATGGTTGGCGTCCTTACAAAACTGAAGCATATCCCACTGCGCAATACGGATATGTTCAACCAATTGCCATATACTATAGGGCATACCTTCGGGTTTAACGCCGCGCAATTTAGGGTTAAGGCCTTCAATGGCATGGTCAAATGTGGCGTGCGCCGAACCGCCAAGCAGTAATTTAGTTAGTTCGTCGATGAGTAGTTTATTTTGGTCGTTCATAGTAAGAAATATTGTTAATTAACAAGCTGAAGCTAAATTAGTTCAATTTTATGATTCTATGACGTATGATATGGCTTAAATTTAAACACAGAGAAACGGAGAAGGCACAAAGAACACTAAGAAAAAATTAAAAAATATTGCTTATCAGATCGTTAAATAACGTGAGTTCAATATAACGATGGGTACTAACAACTTCCGTCACGCCTCACCTAAACGGCGGAGCCCTCACTCGTCCTCTCCCAAGGAGAGGACTTTAAGCCTTACTCTCCTTCGGAGAGCAATTTGGCGGCCTAAGGATGGTTTTTTAAGCCCCTCTCCCCTGGAGAGGGGTTGGGGTGAGGCGTACGTTTGCTTATATCGAACTCACGTTAAATAATTAACTCACGCTTGATAATATAAAACTCCGCGCACTCCGCGCCTTCTCTGTTTCTCTGTGTTAAAAATCCACCAATTCACCAACACCAAGCGTCATAGCGCCCATTTTATTGAAGTAATTTTATCGCTACACCATAATCAATTTATTTTTTTGAAGTTTTTTAAGGTAGTATTGCATTCCATAAATTTATTTCGACTAAAAGTTTTAAGTTTATCCATCAAAAGCTAAACAGGTAAATCCCGTGATAAAAAAATTATTGTATACCGCCATTGTAATTACCACCCTATTTATTGGATGTAAAAAAGATGGCAGCCCAGGCCCGCAGTTTGCTAAAGACGATGCCGCGTTTTCCGCTTATGAAAATTCATTCCTTGAGGCATTATGGAAGCAAAACCCCGATTGGGCCACTACCGAGGGTTATCATAAATATGATAGCCTGCTGATGATCCCGAACGATAAGAGCCGCGACAACCAGGTTAGCTTTGCCCGCGTGCAACTCGATTCGCTAAGCAGGTTTGAGGTTGGAACGCTTAACGATGCTAATAAAATTGATTATCATTTGATGCAAAATCAAATGGATCAAATTCAGTTTAGTTTACAGCAACTAAAACAGTATCAATGGGACCCATCATCATATAACGTTACCGGAACCTTCGCCTATATCCTCAATGAGCATTATGCACCGCTTGCCAAAAGGTTGCGTAATTTTTATGAAAAGATGTCCAACATACCGGCCTATTATAAAGAAGCTGAAAAGCAACTCAAAAATCCGGTAACCGAACTTACCGACCTGGCAGTTGAGCAGCATTTGGGCGGACTGAGCATTTTTGAAAAGGATTTTGCCGATTCAATTAAAAAAGCAAATCTCCCGGCAGCCGATCAAAAACAAATGCTCGACAGAGCCAAACAATCGGCCGATGTGATAAGAGGCTATACCGAATGGTTAAAAGCTTTGAAAAACGATCATCCCCGTAGCTTCAGGCTGGGTAAGGAGCTATATAATGCCAAATTCAAATATGATATTCAATCAGAATTAACAGCGCAGCAAATTTTCAATGCAGCCTCCGAGCGAAAAAAATATATTCACCGCGAAATGGCTAAGATCAGTAAGAAGCTGTGGCCTAAATATTTTGGAGCTAAGCCTATGCCCGCCGATTCGCTGGACTTAATTGCACAACTGATAGATACCATATCATCAAAACATGTAAAGCCTGATGAATTTCAATCGGCTATTGCCAACCTGATCCCTAAGCTCACAAGCTTTGTAAACAGCAAAAGTTTGGTAACGATGGATCCTTCAAAACCATTGGTGGTGCGTAAAGAACCTGGTTATATGGCCGGTGTTGCAGGTGCTTCCATGAGTTCGCCGGGGCCTTATGATAAGGATGGCAATTCATATTTTAATGTGGGCAGTTTAGCTGGCTGGTCGGCCGAGAAAGCCGAAAGCTATTTGCGCGAATACAACCAGTATACGTTGCAAATATTATGCATTCACGAAGCTATACCGGGGCATTATGTGCAATTGGTTTACGCCAATAAAGCGCCAAGCCTTATCAAATCGATATTAGGCAATGGCGCCATGATTGAAGGCTGGGCGGTTTACAGCGAAGAAATGATGCTGGATAACGGCTACGGGAACGATGAACCCGAAATGCGGCTGATGTGGTACAAATGGAACCTGCGCTCAGTTTGTAATACCATTTTGGATTATAGTGTGCACGCCGAAAACATGGCTAAACAGGATGCCCTTAAATTACTCACTCACGAGGCCTTTCAGCAACAGGCAGAAGCCGAGGGTAAATGGAAACGGGTAAGTGTAACGAGTGTACAGTTAGATAGCTATTATACCGGCTACAAAGAAATCACCGACCTGCGCGATGCCTACAAAAAGAAAATGGCCGACAAGTACCGGCTAAAAGATTTTAATGAAAAATTTTTAAGCTACGGCAGCGCACCGGTTAAATACATTAAAGAGGCCATGCTTGCTAAAGGCGGCGTTGCAGGTAGTAGCAGCAGCAGTAGCAGCGGGCAGTAGTGACTTTAGTTCATAGTTGATAGTTCATGGTTCATAACCCCATTTGATTTGTAAGGGGTTTCATAGATATTGCAGGAGGCACGAAAATATCGTGTCTCTTTTTATTTGCCACCATCCTGTAGCGGCCATGAACTATGAACCATCAACTATGAACTCCCCACGCTATAGCGGCAATGAACTATCAACCATCAACTATGAACGCCTCCCCTTATAGCCTATAAAAAAAAGTAATAACCATTGCTGTACTACACTTTAAGGGTTATATTTGTAACTTTAAACAATAACAGTACATCATCTTGGATATATTTGATAAAATAGCAAAAAGCATGGGTGGTCCTCTCGGACAGCACCAAAAATGGTCGCATGGTTATTTTTCGTTCCCTAAGCTGGAGGGCGAAATTGGTGCGCACATGATGTTTAATGGCAAAGAACATTTGGTTTGGAGCCTTAACAATTATTTGGGCCTGGCTAACCATCCAGAGGTGCGTGAAGCTGATGCCAATGCTGCCGCTGATTATGGCATGGCTTATCCAATGGGTGCCCGTATGATGTCGGGTAACTCAATTCACCACGAAGAACTTGAAACTTCACTTGCCGAATTTGTAGGTAAAGAAGATGCCTTTTTGCTTAATTATGGCTACCAGGGCATGCTGTCGATCATCGACTCGCTGGCCGACCGTAATGATGTTATTGTTTATGACGCTGAGTCGCATGCCTGTATTATTGATGGTTTGCGGTTGCACATGGGCAAGCGCTTTGTTTACCAGCATAACGACATGGAAAGCTGCGAAAAGCAACTGGAACGCGCCACAAAACTGGTTCAACAAACTGGTGGCGGTATATTGCTGATTACAGAAGGCGTATTTGGCATGTCGGGCGCACAGGGTAAACTGAAAGAGATTGTAGCGCTTAAAGATAAATTCAACTTCCGCATTTTGGTTGATGATGCACATGGTTTTGGTACCATGGGCAAAACCGGTGCCGGCACCCACGAAGCTCAGGACTGCGGTGACGGTATTGATGTTTACTTTGGCACCTTTGCCAAATCAATGGCCGGTATAGGCGGTTTTGTAGCATCCAGTAAACAAGTTGTTGATTACCTGCGTTACAACATGCGTTCGCAAATATTTGCAAAGGCATTGCCAATGCCAATGGTTATCGGGCTAAAAAAACGTTTCGAACTGCTAAAATCAAAACCCGAACTGCGCGAAAAGCTTTGGGAAATATCCAACACCCTGCAGGCCGGCTTGAAAGAACGCGGTTTTAACCTGGGTGTTACCAACACGATGGTTACCCCCGTATTTTTGGAAGGCGACCTGTACGAAGCCACCGCCCTAACCCGCGACCTGCGTGAAAATTACGGTATATTTTGCTCTATAGTAATTTACCCGGTTATCCCTAAAGGTTTAATTCTGCTGCGGTTAATACCAACTGCGGCACATAGCCTGGAAGATGTGCAACGCACCTTAGATGCTTACACCGAAATGGGCGAAAAACTGAAAGCCGGTTATTATAAAGAGAACAAACTGGTTATTGCTTAGTAAACTATACTGATCTTATTAAATACGACAAGCCTTCTGCGGATAACAGGAGGCTTTGTTTGTTGTGGCGGCCTGAGGGCCAATTGGTTGTTTACTTAATGTGCCGACCCTGTAAGGGTCAAATATTGGTAGAACAAAAAATGCCACAAATATCCGCGCCGTTAGGTGCGGCACCTCGCGAGTGTTGCGTACCTGACGGCACACTAAATGAAGGATTGACGTTTTTCTACCGATATTTTGCACCTAACGGCGCAATAAAACCCTAAAAATACCATTGAACAAGTAAGCGAATTGGCAAAGGAGTAAGCCCGCTATCCCAAAAGCGCATCAACTCCGGTACCGTTCCCGCCGGTTAATAACAAAAGTGCATAAGTATTATCGCAGCATATTATAGCAAATCATGTTTATAAACCTATTATTTAAATATTTACTGCATCTATATCCAGTTAGCTTTATATTTATTTTTGAACCACAGAGATTTTCGATTTAATTATTAGCTAAATTATAATTTAATATTATAATAATGTTAAGCAACTAATTAATATATAATATACATATATATATTATAATAATCATACATACTATTTAAATACTCAAATTATACTCAAAATGTTGGATAAACCCCTTTAAACGCGTTATTTTTATTAATTAAAAGTTTTTATTTTAGAAAAAACCTTTTAGATTAGCTTCATAAAACAATAAACCTCAATATTTAAAAAGGAGTAACTGAAATGAAAAAATTCACAGAAGTAAAAGAACTGGTGGCATCGTTGGAAGCAGATGCCGACAAATTTTACAACAAGGGTAACAGCGCTGCTGGAACCCGCGTTCGCAAAGGTATGCAAGACCTTAAAAATTTAGCACAGGCCATTCGCCTCGAGGTGCAGGACGCTAAAAACAAAGAGGCGTAAGTAAATAAAGTACACGCAATCTGAACTTTGTTTCACAAAAAAAACCGTCCCGCTTTGGGACGGTTTTTTTATTGGCCTATTTTTTATTTGCCTAAGCTATTGGTTTCTTGCACAATAAGCGCTGCCGTGTTGGCGCTCACCTGCACCAATGGCAAACGCAGGGTATCCCCACAAATGCCCAAATGCTTCAATGCTGTTTTGGCGCCGCCAGGGCTACCTTCTGCAAACATCAGCCGGGTGAATTCTATTAATGATGCATGACCTTTTTGCGCTGCTTTAAAATCGCCGGCAAGGGCCAGGCGGACCACGTCCGAGGTTTGGCGCGGCAATGGGTTCCCAATTACCGATATGGCGCCTACAGCACCCAAAGCTATCATTGGTACGTTAATCGCATCATCGCCCGATATCACCAGGAAATCTTCCGGCTTATCGCGCAAAATCACACTTATCTGATCAAAATTGCCGCCTGCTTCCTTTATGCCGATGATGTTTTTAAAATCATTAGCCAAACGAACAACCGTTTCAGCTGTCACATTACTGCCGGTGCGGCTGGGTACGTTATATAAAATTACCGGCAACGGCGCATTTTCTGCTATCGCTTTGTAATGCTGGTAAATTCCTTCCTGTATAGGCTTGTTATAATGCGGACTTGCCGATAATATGGCATCATACCCGGTAGTATCAAACTGTTTTATTTGCTCAACAACTTCGGCTGTATTGTTACCACCAATACCGGCCACCAGGGGAACCCTACCCTTATTAACCTTTGCGGTAAACGCCCAAACCTGCTTTCGTTCTTCTGCGGTCAATGTGGCGCTTTCGCCGGTTGTACCTAATGATACCAGGTAATTTATCCCGCCATCAATCAAATAGTCAATGAGTTTCTCCAACCCATCGTAATCTACGAGTCCGTCTGCATGAAAAGGAGTTACCATCGCAACTCCCGTTCCGTAAAATTTGTTCATGTTAATTGTTAAAGGGTGCTAAGATAGCAAATAGTTCATGGTTTTTTGAGAAGTTCATAGTTGATGGTTCATGGTTCATAGTAGAAAAGTGTCGTCGCATCCCTCCGGCCACAAGTCATCAACTATGCCCCCCACCCTCCGGCTATGAACTATGAACTGCCACATCAAAAGCTTATTCCCAATCTCACCGCCGAATTGGTATTGCTGCCGCTGTTGAACGATTTGCCATACATCAGCCTGAAGTTGAGGTACTGTATGCCAAAACCCAACTCCGCATAATTTTTTAGCGTCGGGGTGGTCAGGTAATTCACATCAACTATTTCCTGCAACTTCAGCTTCCTGATCAGCGGTATTTTATTCAGGATAAATCCTGAAAAGTTATGTTCCAGGTGGCCTTCAATGTATTCGGTATAGGTGCTGAAGTTATAATAGTTAAGCAGTAAAAAGCTATTGATGCCACTCTTGTAAAATAGAATTTGATTGCCCGAAAACTGCTTGTAGTCAGGGTAAAAAATACTGTTGTTATTGAGAAATTTGCCTGCGCCGATGTAGAATGATGTTTTCCCGAAAATGCCCATGTTGATATCCGATTTGGATACGTCGGCCGATACTACATCATAATCCACATCCGAACCCAAAACACCTTTTACCCCTTTTGTATAAGTAAAGCCAATGGTAGGATATTCAGATGGTAAATACCTCCGCCCGTTGGGATAAGTTTCATATTTATTGCTAAAATCATAAGTAGTGCGGAACGTTAGTTTGAACGACTGATTTTCGGCAAACAAGGGTGCATCCTGGTTGGGCGTCAGCGGATTATTGGATGTGTAATCCTTATTCCCCGGATTAAAGAAACTGTACGATGATGAATTAGGCAGCCACGTCCGGTTAGCCCATTCGGCAGCGGCGCTGGCCTTCCATCCGCCGGTTATGCGGGTAGATATAGATGCAGCGACAAACTGTTTCTGATACAGCTTTTCGTAATTCTCCCTTTCGAACAAACTGTAAAGTGAATTTACTAATGGCGAAATAGGCGTATGGTTATTCAAATCAATAATTTCCGATCCGCCACCGAAACCGAGCGTATACTGCCCTGCCGGCACAACCGCATTGATGCTGCCATTAAACTTATGGTCCGAAAAACCATAGCCAGCTTTTGCACCAATAACCAAATACCGATTGTTTAAACTATCAATTTGCTTACTATACAATGCACCATAGTTGATAGCAAAGCCCTCAACGGTATTAAAATGGATAGCTGTTAAAACAGGATCCAGGTTATAAAATTCGTGATTATACCGGTTGCGGTGATGATAGCCGTTAAGCAGTAAGTCGCTGGGTTTAAAATGATTATTAACCTTATCTAACGAGTCCAAATAAGGTTTCGACTCCCTTTTTTTGGCTAATATTTCCTTCTTTTTATAATCCGTTTTTTCCTCATCCGTTAGCGGGATCGGCCGTTCCTGCTCCCAAAACGCGGAATCCTTTTTGTTGATGCCCCTGGTTATTTTAAGCACCTCGTTAAATTCCTTTTTGTTAAAGGTTGGCGCCAAATCATAATCCTTGTAAATCGAAATAAAATATCCGCCGATTTTAAACGCCAGAAATCCTGCGGTAAATTCAAACTTAAGCGACGATGGCATCCAGGCATCTTTGCTTGCCGGGAAAAACTGTTCGTTTATCCGCAGGGTATCTACAAAATTGAGGTTCTGTTTTTTGGTGATAAAAAAATCGAGGCTATAAATGCGCCAGCTATCTTCCAAAATATAAATATATCCCTGGAAACAGGCATCATAACCCCGCTTAGGGATCACCTTTATTTTATCGATGGTTTCGCCGTTTTCTACCGAAAAACCAATGTATTTATAGTTGTAATAAAATAGCGCATTATCTGCAATGGGCGAAATCAGCGGGCGATTACTCAGCCCGCCCCAGTCTTGAATGTTATCGTAAAAATTCACTCTTAAATCTGATGCACGATTAAAGCTGAATGCACGATTGCTGCCCGATACTTTGGACGAGATCATCTCCTCGTGCACCTTATCCGGCCGTTCAAAACTATATTTCGATTCAGATTCCGATAAATAAACAATGCCTCTCCTGTTCGAGTCCAGCCCGTTTTCGCGGGCCGCTTTTTGTATATCAAAACCCATAAACTTTTTAGGGGCGGCCAACAGCTTCTGCAGCCCTTTAATATAAACTTCGGCGGTATAAGCGCTCACTTCATTCAAATGCGCCTTGCGTTTTTTAATGGCTTTGCGGATGATAGCATAAGCAGGATCTTCGCCTCCGGCTTTCACTACCACGTTGTTCAATTGATAAGTTTCATCGTTTAAGATCACATTAACCGACTGACTGGCGGCAAGATTAACTTTCCGGCTTTCCTGTTTATAACCCACGGCCTTAAATTGCACCTCGTAGGCACCGGGCTTCAGTTGTAAAATATATTCGCCTTCGCTATTGGCTGATGTGCCTTTAGTAGTATTTTTTATATATACACTGGCAAAGGGGATGGCCTTGTTTTGCTGATCGGTAATTTTGCCGCTGATGGTAACCTGCTGCGAAAAGGCAGTAAGGCTGATAAAGAAAAAGAGGATACAGGTACAGGTAAATTTCATTTATAAGATGTTTATGCTAAGATGAAATTTATTTGCCTAAAGTTACAATGCATCGGTGTTAATAATTGTTAAAGGTGGTCGATGTAATTGTAACTTCAACATGCTGTATTGAAATTAACAAATAATTAAAAAAATGTTTGCAAGAAATAATATGGTCGGGTTTACATATAATTGTTACCTTAGTTGCACTCTGATATAATATATGATTAAGTGTTTTGTGGCTCTTTGCCTTTACCTTGCCATGGTTAACTGTGTTAAAGCGGCACCTGCCGACTCGTCTGCTTCAATTTCATCCAAACATAACTTTGAGTTTGTTTACAATAACAAAACCAACCGTGTGGAGGTTAAAGAGAGCCTGAACGATGTTTACACCAGCAACACCTTTAATGTCACCTTGCCGGTGGTTGAAGGTTATAACGACGAGGTTACCATTGATGAAGTAAAATGCATGGTTGACTATCGCATACCCCCTAAGTTTAAACCCGAATATTCCTATTATTCAATAGGCGATGTATTTTATTCGGACGAACGGATTTGTTATTTTCCGGTGTATTTGCCTAAGACCGGCAGCAAAGCGAATGTCACCTTTAACGAAACCATCCTCGATCCCCGGTATTTTACTTCGGTGTACTTTTCCGAGTCGTTACCAGTTACCACGCGAGAGATAACATTTACCGTTCCGCGCTGGATGAAGGTGGAACTGAGGGAAATGAATTTTGCCGGGTACAATATACAAAAGGCGGTTACCTACAACAGCAAGGCTGACGCTGATATTTATACTTACACCGCTCAAAATATCCCTGCAAACAAAAGCGAAGAAAATAGTCCGGGACCAACCTACCTGTACCCGCATATCATGGTGCTTTGCAAATCGGCCACCACGGGCGGGCAAAGTTTCACCTATTTCGCCACAATTGATGATCTGTATGGATGGTACAAAACGCTGGTTAAGGAGATAAAAAACAACGATGCTGTTATAGCCACCAGGGCAAAAGAGTTAACGGTGGGCCTCACTAATGACATGGATAAAATAAAGGCCGTGTTTTATTTTGTGCAGGATAACATTCGCTATATTGCTTTTGAAAATGGGATGGCCGGCTTCAAGCCCGAAAGTGCAGATGAGGTTTTGCGTAAAAAATATGGGGACTGTAAAGGGATGGCCAACTTAACAAAATCGCTGTTAACATCGCTCGGTTACGATGCGCACCTGTGCTGGTTGGGTACCAATCATATAGCTTATGATTATACCACACCCTCAATGGCAGTTGATAACCACATGATATGCGCCTTAAACTACAAAGGTAAAACCATTTTTTTGGATGCTACAGAAACCTACATTGGTATTAATGAATATGCCGAGCGCATACAAGGCAGACAGGTACTGATTGAAAATAACGACAAATATATTTTAGCGCGCATACCGATGGCCGCTGCTGCGCAAAATTTTGATGCCGAAACCAGTAAACTGGAGGTTGCCGGTACAGCGCTTACCGGCAGCGTTACCCATATATGGAAGGGCGAGGACAAGGAAGAGGTGTTGAGCGGTTTAAATAGTATTAAAAAAGAACGGAGTGACGAGGTGTTGGTAAAGTATCTGTCGAATGGCAACAATGACAACGAAATTAAGGATTTGAATATCACAAGCATTTATAATACCGATACCGACCTTAGCGCTAATTATAAAGTAAATTTTAAAAACGCGGTATCGGTATTCAGCAAAGCTTATTATATTGATTTGGACTTCAGAAAAGAGTTTATTAACTCAGCAATAAAAATTGACGAACGAAAACACGACTACTGGTTTGACTATAAAACCAATATAACTAAAGCAACTGAGCTTACTATACCTGCCGGTTATAAAGTGGCCGCTATCCCGGCCCCTTTAAATATCACCAATGCCGATTATGAGTTTCACATCAATTATGAAAGCAAACCGGGTGTGCTGATTTATAAAAAAAGCATCCTGATAAAAAATACCCACATGGCAGCAGCCAAATTCAATCAATGGAATAAGGATATCGAACTGCTTGCCAAAACGTATAACGAGAACGTCACCCTAAAACCGGTAACCGAATGAAAAAAACTTTACTTATTATAGTTTGCGCGCTAACTTGTACCGCCGCATTTGCCCAAAGCGAAAGTGACAAGCAGACTTATGCCGACCAGGCCGCTAAAATACAAAGCGATATTTGGGGAAGCCCCATAGCCGAATTTAAAGCCACAACCGTGCCTGCCAGTTTGAGTAAGGAAAGCGCAGTTATATTAGCACGGTCTTTTAGTCTTTCGAGGGCATCAAGCGGTAAACTTAAGTTTGGGAGGAGTATTCGTGTAACCACCCGTACCACCAAATTCACTGTTTTTCATGAACGGGTTAAAATCAATGATAAAACAGCGCTCGATGAGTTTTCGACACTTCAGTATCAGAAAAAGCTGGATAAAACTACCTCGCAGCTATTCGCAAAGTTTGTCGACGTAAATAATACGTTTATAGGCGCCAAAGTGATAAAACCCGCCGGCAAAGAGATTATGGTTAATACCAGCGAAGAAGTTTTAACAAAAAACGAGTCGAAAGACCAAAAGGGTAAGCTGGCCATACCCGATTTGCAGGTTGGTGATGTGCTTGACTACTACATTTGCAAGCAAGATATCGCCGATAAAGAGGAGGGGAATGCCTATAAGGATAACGACAACATTTTTTCACTGATTGATGATTACCCTGTTTTATATTACAGCATTGATTTTCAATTCAATAAAAAAATAAAAGTACGCACCATATACGCCAACGGTGCCAAACAGTTTGATGAAAGTCACAATGACGAAGGCGATTTGCTGCTAAGCCTTAAATTGACCAATGTGCCCAAGTACCACGGACAGCTATGGACCTCGGGCTATCGCCAATACCCGTATATTGAAATCGGCAGCGCTTATGACGACCCCACGGATAAAATAATTGAGAAAAATAATTTCGACGGCAAAACAGCAATGCTGCAAGCCAGGAAATACAATTTTGAAAAAAACTTCGTCGAAAGGGAACTTTCTTTCTACATGGTTATTCAAAAAGTTAAAGATGCTTTTAAAGACAAAAAAGCATTTCGCGCCGCATCGCCCGATAGCATTGCAAAAGTGTTATACGCGCAATGGCAGTTTGATACATTCGGTCATTATTTGCCGGCTGACTTAAAGGACTTGCCAGCGATGAAATATAGGGCGGCCGCCAGTAGGTTTAACGCAATAAAGGCCTGTTTTGTATTAACCGAGCTAAAAGTTGACCACGATATATTGCTTGTTGCATCGCGCAATGGCAGCAGTTTGGATAATGTTTTTAATGAAGATGACTTTGATGCCATTATCCGCATAAACCAAAATGTACCAACTTATCTGTGTTTTGATGATATGGTTACGCATTATAACGAAATCCCAGCCCGTTTCCAGGGAGAGAAGGTAATAGTGCTGCACCCCAGACGACGCAACGACCACGAATATGATTTTACAGAAAGCGAAGATGTATTACCTGTAACAACTGCGGCCCAAAACTATATTAACGAACAGTTAAACGTTAGCCTGGCTGGCGCCGATCTTAAAAAATTAACGATAGACCGAACTGTGAGCGAAGCAGGTGCGTTACGGCACGCCGACCAAAAAGACCTTTTGCTGGCCGATGAAATTGATGCCGGCCTGATGGAAGCGGCACATGGCGAGTCAACGTGGCTACGATATAAAAATTATGTGGGCTTTCAAGGGCTCACGCAGCAGGTGTACGACGCCTTCAAAAAGGAGCATGACGATCAGGTAAAATATTACACCAGCGAGATTAAGGCAAAATTTGACCAGGAGCCTCAAAAAGTAACCAATTGTAAAGTAATAAACAGCGGAGTTACCGATGCGAGGCCGGTTTTTGAATACACCGAGTCGTACGAGATGGATAACCTGGTAAAAAAAGCAGGAAATAACTATATTGTTGATGTAGGAAAACTTACAGGCGGCTTTTTAAAGCTTGACGAAAAAGACAAACTGCGCGATATTGATGTTTATATGCCATCGGCGCGCAGTTTTACCTACACGATAACAATTGCCATCCCCGCCGGGTATACTGCTAAAGGCATTGAAGAGCTGGCAAAGAACAAAACCAACAAAACAGGGTCCTTTTCGGTTGCTGCTTCAACAAAAGGCAATACCGTAGTGATCACCGTAACCCGCGTTTACAGCAAAAATTTTGAAAAGGCAGCAGATTGGCCACTGCTGAAAGACTTGATAGAAAATGCTTCAGACTTCGATGCTGCAAAAATATTATTAGAGAAGCAGGGGTAATAGGGAGTTAATAAATTTCGGAAAGTCTCCGACAATTATCTGCCCATGTGGGATGATGTCACAGTAATGGAATTAAACCTGATCTAAAAGTAAGGTAAATTCCCGGTGACTTCCTGTTTCCTTTTCCTATCATCCCCCCTATTCAGGCGCTTTTGAATAAGCCAGCGGCCAGTACTTCCCCTCATTTTACCACTCAAAAAATAATTTTAATTAAATTTGCGCAACTCGCAGGTTGCATATATATTTGCAACCCAGAGGTTGCGAATTAAATAAAAAATGAAACAAGATATATTCCAGGCCATAGCCGACCCAACACGCCGGGCTATTTTAACGCTGCTTACTATACAGGCTTTAACGCCAAATGTAATGGCCGAAAAATTTGATATGAGCCGGCAAGCCGTATCCAAACATATTAAAGTATTACAGGAATGTGAACTGATTAAACCTGTACCGTCAGGAAGGGAAATTCATTATTACTTTAATGTAAAAAAAATGCAGGAATTTGATATTTGGTTAGCCCAACTGAAGCAAAACTGGGAAACTCAATTTAATCAACTCGACGAACTACTATCAACAATTAAGGAACAAAAAATATGAACAACCATTTGCTATTTGATTTTAACGTTGACAAAGCGGCCAAAACGATATTTATAACCCGGGAATTTAATGCCGGACTTTCGTTGGTATGGGATGCCTTTACCAAACAAGAACTGCTGGACCGTTGGGCAGCGCCTGCGCCTATGCGCTGCAAAACAAAATATATGAATTTTGAAGTTGGCGGACGTAGATTTTATGCGATGATCAGCCCCGAAGGACAGGAGCGCTGGGTAATACAGGAATATACTTCTATTACCCCGAAAACAAATTTTAAGCTGCATAATGCTTTTGCAGACCAGGACGAAAACCCCGAATTGCCGGGTTCTGAATGGGATCATAATTTCAGCGAGCAAAATGGCGTAACAACAGTGAATATTTCCATTTTTAATGAATCGCTCGAACGAATGGAGAAGTTATCAGATGGGTTCAGGAAAGGTTATATTTTGATGTTAGAAAACCTGGAAGAGTTATTTGCAACTTTAGCGCAAGAATTATAAAAAGAAAATGATTCTATTACGGATTATATCGGTACTAAATAACAAGCATTTATAACGCAGTATATTTTATTTTACCGCAGAGAAACAGAGAATGCACAGAGTACACGGAGTTTTTAATGGTAACACGCTGACTTATTAAATGTTCCCCTCTCAATTTTTTCTGTTCTCTGTGTGCTCTGTGGCTCCTCTGTGAACTCTGTGGTTAATTCCTCCCACACAAAGCGTCATAGAACTAAGAAGAAAATTAACAATTTAAAATAAAAATCATGAGAACAATTAATCCCTGGATTAACTTCAATGGCAATGCCGAGGAAGCATTCACTTTTTACAAATCAGTTTTTGGCGGCGAGTTCACAAAAATCGTCCGTTTCAAGGACCTGGCGAGCGATGATTTTCAGATATCCGAAAATGATGCCAACAAGATAATGACCATTGCTTTGCCTATTGGGAAACACAATGTGTTAATAGCTAACGACGTTCCTGAATTTCTGGGACGGGTAAACGAAAACGAAAACAGGTCTAAAATATCAGTTAGTGTCGACAGTCGTGAAGAAGCGGACCAAATATTTAACGGACTATCGGCGGGCGGAGCTATTGACGGGCCAATTGGTGACAGTCCATGGGGTACCTACGGCGCAATGTTCAGAGACAAATATGGTATTGAATGGATTGTAGAATTTGACCCGAGTTAAAATAAGAGACGTCATACCGTCCGCCTACCTGGCGGACGGTATGACATCCGTGTTATACCAGCCGGTACCGTCGCCCTACCAAATCCTTACCCGTTGATCAACGGATTTGTAATTTTTATCGCCAGGCTGCACGTTAAATGCCTTATAAAAAGGTTCGAAATTCATTAAAGGACCGTTTACCCGCCACATGGCCGGCGAATGCGGATTGGTGTTCACATAGGTACGCAGGAAGGCATCCCTCGTTTTTACCCTCCATATCCTGGCTATCGACAAAAAGAAACGCTGGTCGGGTGTAAAGCCGTCAATTTTATCGGTACTCTGTCCTTCCGGCGTCATCTTGAATGCATCGTAAGCTATGGCAATGCCGCCGTTATCGGCGGTGTTTTCGCCTAATGTTAACAGCCCTTTTATATGAACAGTATCCAACACCGTAAACGAGCTGTACAACGCAGCCAATTGTTTGGTTTTTGCCCTGAATTTTTCATAATCTTCTTTTGTCCACCAATTTTTAACGTTACCGTCCTTATCAAACTGTGCGCCCTGGTCATCAAAGGCGTGGGTCATCTCATGGCCAATCACCATGCCGATGCCGCCATAATTAATGGCATCATCTGCCGAAAAATCAAAATAAGGGAACTGCAAAATACCCGCCGGGAAAACAATCTCATTTTGGGATGGGTTATAATACGCCGTAACCGTAGCCGGTGTTGCCCCCCATTCAGTTCTGTCAACCGGTTTGTTCAATTTGGCCAGTTGCGTTTGGTAGTCGTTTTGGTTCAGCGAAAGCACATTTTCAAAATATTTTGTCCGGCTGATTTGTACCTTATCGTAATCGCGCCACTTATCCGGATAACCTATTTTTTTGGTGATGGCATATAATTTTTCCTTTGCTTTTTGCTTGGTGCTGTCGCTCATCCAATCGAGCTGATTGATCCGGTTTTCGAAAGCTTTCTGCAGGTTGTTTACCAATGCAAGCACCCGTTTTTTTGAATTTTCATCAAAATATCTCTTTACATACAGCTGGCCTAAAGCCTGCCCCAGGTAACTGTCCACGCTTTCCGTCATAATTTGCCTGCGCGATTTTTGCGTGGCTTGTCCGGTTAATACTTTAGTAAATTCAAATGAGGCATCAAAAAAAGGTTTACTCAAGGTTTCAGCATAGTTTTCGAGTGTACCAGCCTTTAAATATATTTTCCAGTCGTGCAGGCTGACTGATGTTAACAGGGTGTCCAGCTTGTTATAATAGGCTGGCTGGGCCATATCAATCGAATCGGTTGATGCGCCCAGGTTTGCCAGCAGGGTCACCCAACCTATATGAGGTTGTGATTTATCGATGGACGCAACCGCCATTTTATGGTAATTGGCATTAACATCCCTTAGTTGGATATTTGTTTTATGCGATTCGGCAATTTGCTTTTCAATGGCATAAGCTATAGCTGCGTCCTTAGTTGCTGCTTCAGGACTGCTGCCTGTTAATAGAAACAGGGTGCGCATATATTCTTTATAGGCTTGTTGAACTTTTAGTGTAGGCGAATCGGTTTTAAAATAATAATCCCTGTCGGGTAAACCGATGCCGCCCTGGTACGCATGGGCAATGTTGATACTACTATTTTTGTTATCGGCACCAATGCCAAAGCCAATGATGGAGCGGTCTCCCGATTTTATTTCACTCGCCACAAATTGAAGCAGCAAGGGAACACTGTTAATGGCATCAATACGCGCCAGTATTGGTTTAACAGGCTGGTAACCGCGTTGATTAATGGTGGCCACATCCATACCCGATGCATAAAAGTCGCCCACCTTTTGCTCAATGCTGCCCATCGGGTTTTTGGTTTTTGAAACGCTATCGAGGATGCTTTGCAGCAATAGTTTTTGCGGAATGTTGAGGAACGAGTAAGAACCCACCCCCGCCTGGTCGCTCGCAATCCTTGCGGTATCGTACCAGCGGGCGTTAACAAAGCGGAAGAAATTATCACCGGGTTTTATTTGGTCGTCCAATCCGGCTACGTCAACAAAACTTTTCCTTTGCGCATCCGAATGGTTTCCAATGCCGAGGAATGCTGTGGTTAAAAACAAGTAAAATATTTTTTTCATATAATGAGGGTTGGGTTAAAGGTAGAAATTTTTTGGAAAGGTGGAAGATGGGGAGGGAAGAAAATTTGGGTGGAA
>Ga0206947_1084_pt1 | contig 28692 bp, 20 predicted proteins | sample Alteio_BWOrgHeat_3_FD_153239 | JGI IMG/M metagenome (GOLD analysis project Ga0206947, IMG submission 153239) | Enriched cells from forest soil in Barre Woods Harvard Forest LTER site, Petersham, Massachusetts, United States -... | ecosystem: Environmental > Terrestrial > Soil > Temperate forest > O...
GTCAAAATCGTGTGGGTCCAGTTCCAATTTGCCCGATTCAATTTTCGAGAAATCCAATATATCGTTAATCACATTCAGCAATGCTTCGCCGCTATGCAAAATAGTTTGCGAATATTCCTGCTGCTCGGGGGTTAACTCGGTTTCGTTTAAAAGTGTAGCCATGCCTAATACGCCGTTCATTGGGGTGCGTATTTCGTGACTCATAGTGGCTAAAAAAACGCTTTTAGCCTGGTTGGCCATTTTGGCTTCTATGCTGGCCTTCTCGGCTTCCTCGCGCGCCCGTTCGGCCTCCTGTCTTGATTTTCTTTCATCGATAGTCATCTGGGCCAATAGTTCCGTGCGCTCTTTCACTTGTTTTTCCAATACTTGCTCCCGCCGCTTTATGGCTCTTACCCGTGCCCTGAATATGCCATATATTGTACCGATAACACAAGCGATTACGATGGCTATAAACCACCAGGTTAACCAAAACGGCGGTATAATTACAATAACCAATGCATTTTTTACCGGCGACCAATAACCCGCGCTGCTTTTATATTTTAACTGAAAAGTATACGTGCCCTGTGAAAGGTTGGTATATGATGCCGTGTTGCGGCTGCCAACCATGTTCCATTCCGTATCAAAACCGTCCAGTTTATAGGCGTATTGCTTTTTATCCGCCGATCCATAATCAAGCGCCGCATACGCCAACGAAAAAGCGGACTGTTGGTGGGTGAGTGTTATGGTTTTAGTATCGGCAATATCTTGTTTTAGGGGGGAGGGATCGGCACTGTCTTTTGCAATAACCAATGGTTTATTAAACACCTCAAACGAAGTGATCACAACAGGCGAAAATGGAATAGGAGGTAATATTTGATTGGGATAAAACGCATTAAAGCCATTTATGCCGCCAAAATACAAGCGGCCGTCGCGCGCTTTTAATGCTGAATGGGGCTTAAATTCATCAGCTTGCACTCCATCTTCGGTAGTGTAGTTTTTAAAGGCTTTGGTTGCCGGGTTAAAAGACGCTATACCCCCATTTGTAGTTACCCAAAATTTACCATAGTTATCCTCTAAAATAGCATAAGCAATGTCGCTTGGCATTCCGTCCTTTTTTGTAAACACGGTAAAATGCTTTGTCGCAGGGTCAAACTTATCCAGCCCGGCAAGGGTACATAACCATAAATTACCTTTGCTATCCTCAAAAATATCGGTTACCCCGTTATTACTTAGGCTATTTCTTTTTTCATCATGTTTAAAATGAGTAAAAGTATTGGTCCTGCGATCCATCAGGTCAAGCCCGCCATCGGATGTTCCTATCCATAGGTTTTGCTTGCTGTCTTCAAATAACGAATAAATATAATCACTGGCCAGGCTTTGTTTATTATTAATGTCCATCCGGAAGTGCTGAAACGTATGGGTTGTTTTATCATAACTATTTAACCCGCCTCCAAACACACTAATCCATGTTTTCCCGTCGCGGGTATGTATAAGATTATACACGTTGTTACCGCTTAGACCGTTAGCAGCCGTAAAATAAGTAAACTTCCGCGTTTTGGGGTTTAGTACGCTGATGCCGTTTCCCCAGGTTCCTGTCCAAATATTACCATCCTCATCCTGGTTAACAATTAATACGTAATTGCCTGCTACCGTATTTTGTTTACCTGTTTCCTGCTTGTAATGGATAAACTCGCGGGTTTTTGGATCAAACTTATTTAATCCGCCGCCATCAGTGCCAACCCACACATTTTTGTGCTGATCTTCAAACAAAGCCAGCACAAAATTATTGGATAAGCTGGTTGGTGATGCATTATGCCGGTAAAGGGTAAAACTGGCGGTGGTTTTTTTAAACAAATTAATGCCGCCGCTGAAGGCGCCGAGCCACATATTGCCCAATCTGTCGCTGCAAATGGCGTAAATAGAGTTGCCATCAAGGCTGTTATTGTCAACCTCATCGTGTTGATAGTTATAAAAACGGCCGGTTTTGGTATCGAGAATAGAAAGCCCTCCATTTTCGGTGCCTATCCATAAGTTCCCGTTTTCATCTTTCTTTAAGCTATAGATGGTATTACTCGACAAACTGTTTGGGTTCTTGTCATCGTGCAAATAACGCTTGAAAACGCTGGTACGTTTATCGAATAAAAAAAGGCCCGCTTCTTGTGTCCCAATCCACAGCTGATTGCTATTATTGTCGATAACGCATATTACATTGTTGCCGGTAACAGTTTTTGTTGCAGGATCAACGTACGGCAACTTTGAAAATGTGTTGTTGTTTTTATTGTAACGAATTAACCCATTGGACGAAGTGCCCAACCAAACGTTGTTAAGTGAATCCACAAAAACGGTCCGCACATTATTGTCGGGAATGCTGTTGGGCGCATTTTTTATATTGATATGATGAAGGAAAATATTTTTTTTGATGTCAAAGCAATCCAGCCCGTCAGTTTGCGTAGCTATCCACAAAGAGCCATCATTATCAAATGCCAGGCGGTTTAATATATTGCTCGAAATACTGCTTGGGTTGTGGTCGTCGTGCTGGTAACGCGTAAACAAGCCTGTATTTCTGTTGTATTTATTTAAGCCATTTTGTGTGGCTATCCATATATTGCCCTGGCGGTCTTCGGCCAGATCGGTTATCATGTTATTGCTTAGGCTGTTGTTATCTTTGGCATCGTAGCGGTAAATGATGCATTTATAGCCATCATAGCGGTTTAAGCCATTGCGCGATCCAATCCACATAAAGCCCCGGCTATCCTGAATAATGGCATTGATATTAATTTGAGACAAACCCTCCTTAGTTCCGATATGCTCGAATTTAACCTGATCCTGCGAAAAAGCGCAATAGGGCAACAATGCAGTCAGCAGAAGTGCTGCAGAAACAAAAACAGTTATGATGCGCCGGGCATTTAACATTTTATAGGTGCAAAATTAGGTTATATTGGTTAAATACAACCGTTAATAGGTAAATAATGATATACAACTTAGTTAATACGTAATGCGCAGGGAAAGGTTTTGTTTGTTGGGGAATTGTACAGGAACAAATCAAGGTTCAAACTACTTCACCCTTTCCGCCACCGGCGCCAGCTCCTTCAATTCACTCGCTGGCTTATCCAGATAAAAATAGGCTGTTGCCGAATAATCATCCACGCGGTAAAAATTGGTCCAACCTTTGGGAAAATTCGCGTCGGTTAATACTATCGGATTGCTAAATAGCCGGGTAAAGCCCGTGTAATTGGCTACTGTTACAGGTACCAGCGGCACACCTTTTGCTGCTATGGCTTTTACCTCCGCATCCATGCCCCCGCCAATTTCCTGTATGGTGGCTTTGAAATTTTTATCAAAATAAATAGCATCCGGAATATGGAAACGGTAAAAGGCGTATTGTTTTTTGGCGGTGTCGGCAACGGTACAGCCCTGGTATAAATTAGTGAACGCGCCTTCGCCCCAGCCCGTGCCAATATAGTCTTCGGCGCCGGTGCCGTTTATGGTGGGATGGCTGGTATCACCATCAATATACATTTTCACTTCGCCCTCGCCCCACCAGGTGTTGCGGTACGCCGGGTCGACATTTACACCCACGTTTACACCCAAAAAGCGGCCCTTACCGGTAACACCGGGCAGTAGTTCAAAATCTTTACCCGGTTGCGATTGAATAGCCCTGTTCCAGCAGGCATGAAAATAGAGCATATCCGCTTCCGGTTGTGCCAGTTGTACATAATCGATATCAAAAAATAACGACCCCAGATCACTCTTGCTTTCGTTGCTGATAACCACTTTAGCGCCGGTTTTAAAAGGCATGGGGATATAACAATTAAAACTGCGCCCTTCAGGATCAGTAAATAATGCCGACTGGAAGGCTATCGGCCGGCCAAGTCCGGCGCAAAAAAAGTCGCCTAATGGCACATCAACCGCCGGTTTTGCATTGCCGTCCCAATACATCCGCAACCGCAACGAGCGCAGCATATTTGGCGAACGATCGGGTATGGTTAGCCATATCCGTTGTATAATACCTGCGGTGGTAATCTCGAGCAGCGTTTTACTTTCTCCCGCTTTTAGCGACTCAAAGGCATTGCCTTTTGCGCCATTGTTTGTTTTCCCACCGGCACCTTTTGCCCCATTTAAGTTTTCGAAACTACTGACGCGGGATTGCTGGCCCTTTGGCATGGAATACAACTGTTGGGCAGAAACTTTTTGGCCGATTAAAAGCAGGGCGGCAAGGGCCATGCGGCAAAATAGAGATTTGTGAGAATGCATTGGTAATTGGTTTACCGATAAAGGTAGTTATAAGTTGATTGGGTTTGAATAAGGTTGCCTGAATTTTTAAAACGCAAATCTTAGCTGATTACACTTTACGCAAGTCAATACTATGGTCGCCCCGGCGCGACGGGCGTTACCGGTCCCTGATAGATTTCACTTCTTCAGGGATGGTAAATTCATGCTTTTTTCGTCCTATCTTATGAGAATGACAAGGCCAAAAAGACAAACACTATCCGTTATTAATTGCAAAAGTTTGCAGTATAGATGTATATTCGTACTAATCCATCTAACACGTAAAGGAAGCCTTTACGAACAAGACACAAACGTAACAGATGAAAAAAATAAGCAGGCTTAAACAAAGTATGCTCTTTCTAAATGCGTCTTCTTACAAGCTTGGCAGTGTAGGTACTTGGAAAGATGCATTTTACAACCAAACCGAATCCACAGCCTTGATTGTTAATTGGTGCCTGTGGTTTTCTTTGTTCAGGTTGTTTTCTATAAACAATGATAAGCCTCTTGATGCAGACCTTCGAATCGTTTTACTCGCTACCCCGTTTGTTGTACACCTTGGTATTAATTTTATATTTTCGAACGATTTGAAAATAATAAAAGCCGATTACAAGCAATACTATCAAAATTACTGGTATTTGACGTATTGTATTTTTGCTGTGTTGTCAGTGATTTTTACATTGTATTATTTGTTCTGTTTATGGTAACCCCGCTACATCAATATTCTCCCCGTAATATCCGCCCTATCATCGGGCTTACCCTGTAGCCGGTTTACACTAAACAACGGTTTTATGGTTATTTTATCGCCGTCAAAAATACAGGTCAGGCTGTCGCCATGCACGGTTTCAATAAAACGCCAGCTGATCAGCAAGGTATTATCATTTTGCCAGCCTGCACTTGCTGCAACTATCGAATCAAAGTCAATACGTCGCAACGAGAATAATGAATGTGCCGATGGTTTCAAATTGCCTTTTCTTATCCAGGTATTAATGCCGTTGGTAATTACAATATCAGGTTTACCATCTTCTTTTAGCGTAAACACACATTTATCGCCGGTAAAACTGAATGTTACTGATTTAGCATTGAACGGATTTTTATCTAAGATGAACTCTTTCCCCGAAATTTTATCGACCAACGTCGAAGTAATTGCCAGTTGTGGCGGATCGTATTTTAATGATTTAAGCTGATTTAACAACAGCTGATGATCTGCCTGATTGGCAGCGAGCGCCATATTCTTCATTTCGGGCAGCAAAACATCCCAAACTATCTGCATCGTTTTTTTGGTGTCGATGCTTTCGCTGGTGATGGCTACCACGGCATCAAGTTCGGGGAATACCATACTGAATTGTCCGAATGCGCCATCGGCCCTGAAACCGCCCGGAGGGTTTAGCCAAAACTGGTAACCATAGCCGTAGCCCCAACTGCTATCATTTTTACCATTGGATATTTGTTTGGATGATGCTTGCGCCACCCAATCGCTGCTGATTACCTGCTTACCGTTCCACATCCCTTTTTGCAGGTAGAGTTGGCCAAATTTGGCAATATCTTCGGTAGGCATGCGCAGGTGCGATGCACCCATATTAATACCTTCCCAGTTTTCGCCCCAGGTGGTATTGGTAATATTGAGGGGTTGATATAAGCGCGGCCTTAAATATTCGTGTGCAGTTTGGCCCGTTAGTTTTTTTATGATGGCGCTCAGCATAAAGCTGGCGCCCGAGTTATACATAAACTGACTGCCAGGGGCAAACACCACCGGCAAACTTAAAAAGGTTTTTTCCCAGGGGACGCCTGCGGGCGACGCTTCTAAAATCAAAATAGAATCCTTACCGTGCCCTACAGACATGGATAGTAAATGCCGTACTTTTAAAGCTGCCAGGTTTTCGCTGACTTCAGCAGGCAAATAATCAGGAAAAAATTTGATGATTGGATCGTCTACCGACAGTAAGCCTTCAGAAACCGCCAGGCCAATAGCCGTACCCGTAAAACTTTTGCTTAGCGAATATAACTGCTGCCGATGTTCGGATGAATAGGGTGCCCACCAGCCTTCGGCAACTACATTACTATGGCGCAATATCATCAGGCTATGAAACTCTTGCTTGCTATCGCGTATAGCATCCAAAAACCTACTAATGGCCGCTGAGGAAATACCCTGCGTTTCGGGGGTACTCCGGGGTAATTTAAATGGTTTTGCGGCGCTGTTATTACCATAAGTTAATACCGATGGAAACAAGCCAAAACCGGCGGCCATCAAACCGGCGTTTTTGATGAATATTCTTCTGCTGGGCATTGGGCAACTATTTAGGCGTGAATAATGTAAAGTGAAATTAAATGAAATTGCCGGTAAATGGACTCAGCTTACGTCTATTTTTAGCCCATGAAGTACAAATGAAGTAATTGCACGAACCAGCTCCCGTCAAAGAAGGATTAATGAATAGGGTATAGGTTTACGTTGCAGCTACAAGCGCCTAATTCATTAAAAACCAAAATGGCCGCCGGAAAACCCCGCGGCCATTTAATTACCTTTTGTGCGCAACAACATGGTGTGGTGGTACATGGCGTTTTTTTACCACATGATGCCTTTTGTGATAATGACGTTTTTTGGGGTGCCGGGGTTGGGCGCCTGCCGCGCTGTAGCAAAACACAGCTATCAGTACAACTACTAATACTTTTAAAGCTTTCATAAATAATGGTTAATAGATTTGTGACTATTTTTAACAATTATACTACAATTACCTTTACTTGTATATGGCACTACGGCTAATAATTTCAACATTGCTGTAATACTTTTATTACACGCTGCGTAAGTATATATGCATAAAATTGTTACATTGATTTTACCTTAAAAAGAGCGTATAAAGGTTTATTTTCTTAATTATGCTTTGATTTTAACTTAAAGTCATGTAATTTCCTCCCATTAACCTGAATTCATGAGAAAACCTATCTGCTTGTCGTTCCTGATATGCTTCTTTACTATGTTTTATAGTATAGCATCGCTTGCGCAACCTACTCCTGCCGACAGTAGTTCGCAGCAAAATGCGTTCAATAATGCTGTCAGTCTTTTTTACAGCACTATTGGTAATCAGTCGCCCTTATTTAACGGCCCCGAATATTATTATTACGATCCCCTTATTAAGGGTAACGCTTATTTTTTGGATGTAAACGCCTTTACTCCCGGGACTATTTATTACGATGGTGCATCATATTCCGGTGCGCCGATGTTGTACGACACTTATAGCGATAAGGTGGTAGTGCTGTTATACAACCATTTCTCAAAGTTTTCATTGGTGAACTCGAAAGTTAAAAGTTTCGATTACCTGGAACATCACTTCGTTAATATCAACCAGGATACACTGGCTATTACATCCGAGCTAAAGTCGGGCTATTACGACCAGCTATATGGCGGCAAGACCGAAGTATTGGTTAAGAGATACAAAGATATCCAAACTACCAACGGCAGCGCTACCAATGGCTCTGAGAGTTATTTTAACACCAAGAAAGAGTATTATGTAAGGAAAAATCATGCCTATTACAGTGTTGGCGGCGAAGGATCAATGCTGGATATTTTAAAAGATCACAAAAAAGAGCTGCAGCAGTACATAAAAGCTAATAAGATCAAATTTCGGAGAGAACCCGAAGAAGCTATGGTCAAAATCGCATCTTATTACGACCAATTAACTAAATAGTATGAGAAAAATTTACCTTTTAGGTTTTTGCTGTTTGTTTTTTTTACAGATGGCCCTGGCGCAGCAAAGCGCCGTAAAACTAATAAGTGCAAACTTACAGCAAGCTACCATAGCACAGTTTGTTAGCGATATTGAATCAAAAAGCAGCTATCATTTTTTTTATGATGTTACGCAGTTTGATAGTTTGAAAATTACGCTGCAGGTGGTTGACAAACCCATTGAAACTGTTTTAGATATGGCGTTTAAAAACACCGGCTTTAATTATAGTATAGCCGATAACGCCGTGTTTTTAACCAAAGGCCGCGCGTTGCGCGCCGATTTGGCGGTAGGGTACACAACCATTACGTCAGCACAGCCGGCACAAACCAACACTGTTGTTGATTATACGGATGATAAAGACAAAAAAGTACCCGATGCCACAACCGAAAACAAGCTTTATGAAATTGGAACGCGAACCAATAGTATAAAAGAGGGCAAGGCTTTGCTCTCCGGCTATATACGCAATATTAAATCGGGCGAGGCGGTTGTTGGCGCCAGTATTTATGTGGCCAGTACAAAAACAGGCGTAGCCAGTGATGCTTTTGGTTATTTTACTTTAAGCTTACCGCGTGGCAGGCATACCTTAAACATTCGCGGTTTGGGTATGAAAGATACACGCAGGCAAATTATCCTTTATTCGGATGGCAAACTCAATATCGAACTGCAGGAACAGGTAAACAGTTTAAAAGAAGTTAAAATATCGGCCGATAAGGTGGCCAACGTGCGTAGCGTTGAATTGGGTGTAACCCGCATGGATATTAAAAACATTAAACAAATACCTACCGCATTTGGCGAGGCTGATGTTTTAAAAGTGGTTTTAACCCTCCCGGGCGTTACATCTGTAGGTGAAGCAACCACAGGCTTTAACGTTCGCGGCGGTGCGGCCGATGAAAACCTGATATTGCTGGATGGTTCAACTATTTACAATCCGGCCCACTTTTTTGGTTTTTTTGCCGCCTTTAACCCCGACATTGTAAAGGATATTGAGCTTTATAAAAGCAGCATCCCCGAAAAATTTGGCGGGCGTTTATCGTCGGTATTGGACATTACCAACCGCGAGGGTAATAAAAAGATATTTACCGGTTCGGCAGGTATAGGTTTATTAACCAGCAGGCTTAACGTGGAAGGCCCAATCATCAAAAATAAAACATCATTTATATTTGGCGGGCGTACTACTTATTCCGATTGGCTGCTGCATTTATTGCCCGAAGCATATAAGCATAGTTCGGCCTCTTTTTACGATTTGAACCTGGACATTACCCACCAGATAAACGATAAAAACAACCTGTATCTGTCGAGCTACCTTAGTAAAGACAAGTTCAAATTAAACAGCGATACTGCCTATTCATATAGCAACAAAAGTTTGATATTAAAATGGAAGCACAATTTTAATAATAAACTATACAGCGTAATAAGCGGCGGAACCGATAATTACCAATACGATATAAACAGCACGGACAACCCTATAAACGCGTTCGATTTGGCATTTCATATTAACCAAAGCACGTTTAAAACCGACTTTACCTACTATGTAAGCAACAAACACACGCTTAGCTTTGGGGTAAACTCCATTCTTTATCATATTGACCCGGGTACTTTTGAACCCGATGGTGTAAAATCATTAGTATTACCACAGGTAGTAGCGCGCGAGCAGGCCCTTGAAAGCGCCATATATTTGGGCGATAAATATGATATAACACCTGAACTTACCATAAGCGCAGGCATCCGATACAATATTTACAATTACCTGGGTGCGCAAACTATTGACCGTTATGCGCCAAATTTACCGCGGCAGCCAGTAAACGTGTTAGATAGTACCAGCTACGCGGGCGGAAAAGTAATTAATACTTATGCGGCGCCCGATTTCAGAATATCGGCCCGTTACATATTAAATGATAATTTATCGGTAAAGGCCGGGTATAATACTTTACACCAGTATATCCATTTACTTTCTAACTCTACCTCTATTTCGCCAACCGATATTTATAAACTAAGTGACCCTAATATTAAACCAGAACATGGTGATCAGATATCGTTAGGCTTCTTTAAAAACGCGGCGGCCAATACCATCGAAATGTCGGTTGAAGTATATTACAAACGTTTAAGAGACTACCTGGATTATCGCAGCGGCGCCGTATTGCTGCTCAATCAGCATATCGAACAGGATGTGATTAATACCCAGGGCAAGGCTTATGGCGCAGAGTTTTTAATTAAAAAAACAGCAGGTAAGTTAAACGGATGGATAAGTTACACCTACTCGCGCACTTTTTTAAGGCAGGATGACCCTAACGCCGGCGAATTTATAAACGAAGGCAAGTATTACCCGGCCAATTACGACAAGCCAAACTCTTTTAACTTTACCGGTAATTACCGTTTTACCCATCGTTACAGCGTTTCGCTGGATATAGCCTACAGTACGGGCCGGCCTATTACATTGCCTATTGCCAAATATGACTATGCCGGTTCGGAAAGGGTGTTTTATTCGGACAGGAACGCGTACCGGATACCCGATTATTTCCGGTCCGACTTTTCTATTAATATAGAAGGGAACCATAGGGTACACCAGTTAACCCACAATTCGTGGTCGATAGGTGTATATAATTTAACAGGCCGTCAAAATGCGTACTCCACTTTCTTCACCGAACAAAGCGGTGTTATTAGTGGTTATAAGTTGTCCATTTTTGCATCGCCTATTCCATATATTAATTATAACATTAGATTTTAACAGCTTTAGCCCCTTTTATTGAAGTATGGATATGTGGAAAAAAGTAGGATTTATTTTAGTGATTTTTATGTCGTGCAAAAAGCCATATAATCCGCCAATTGTCGCCTCAAACACCAATTACCTGGTGGTTGAAGGGGTTGTAAACAGCGGGGCCGACTCAACAATAATTAAATTGAGCCGCACAATTAATATCTCGCAAACTGTGAATGTTGCCGCCGAATTACACGCGCAGGTATCGGTGGAGAGCGACCAAAATGCAAGTTATCCATTGCAGGAAAACGGCGGTGGCAATTATGTTTCGGCCGGCTTAAATCTGGATAACAGCCGCAAGTACCGGTTGGATATAAAAACGGCGAATGGAAAATTGTACCAATCTGATTTTGTGGCAGTGGTAAACTCCCCGGCAATTGACAGTATCAATTTCCAGGTTGAAGCTAATGGCGTTAACATATACGCAAATACACACGACCCGAAAAATAACACCCGTTATTACCGTTGGGACTACCAGGAAACCTGGGTAATCCGCTCAAATTTCACCTCGTATTTCAAATCGAATGGTGACACGGTTTTAGGCCGCGATCTTTCTACCGACGATATCTCCGTATGCTGGCAAAACCACACCTCGAGCACTATTATTTTGGGGTCTTCGGCTAAATTATCAAATGATGTGATTTTTAATAATCCAATTACATTTATTGGTTCCACATCCGAGAGGATCGGATCAAAATACAGCATCCTGGTAAAGCAATATGCCCTAACCGGCGATGCCTTTGCATTTTGGCAAAATTTAAAAAAGACATCCGAGCAATTAGGCAGTATTTTCGATGCCGAGCCGTCGCAAATCAGCGGGAACATCCATTCGGTTTCAAATCCCTCCGAACCAGTTATCGGTTATATAAGTGTTGGCAGCGTTAGCAGCCAACGCTTATTTATAGCCAACCAGCAATTACCTGCATGGTTGCCCACAAACCCTTATCCCGAATGTAAATTGGATACGTTTTTATATGTGTATTACTCCCCGGGGAGCAAGACACCTGTAAACCAGGTTAATGAATCTCTTAATTATCTTATCGGGCACGACCCTGATCCTTCTATACCAGTGCTGGCCATCGGCCGGCCGGGTTCGCCGCCAATTGGTTATACCGGTTCATCACCTATGTGTGTGGACTGTACTTTAAGGGGATCGAACAAAAAGCCTGCTTTTTGGAAATAAAATAACAACCATGAAAACATGGAGTGTAATTATATGGATGATTATTCTTTTTGCGGGATGCAGAAAGGTTTATAACCCTGCGCCTATTAAAACAAATTACAATTACCTGGTTGTTGAAGGAACAATTAACAATGGCGATACCACTTTCATTAACCTGAGCCGTACGGTTACCCTTTCGGGCCAAACCCGTCTAAGTCCCGAACTGAACGCTGCAGTAACTGTTGAAAACGACCAAAGCACAGGCTATACACTAACCGAAACAAAAAAGGGCATTTATTTTTTAGCGGGCGTAACGCTCGACGTGAACCGTAAATACAGGTTACGCATAAAAACGATCAATAACCAGGAATATCTATCGGATTTTGTTGCTGTAACTAACTCGCCGCCTATTGATAGTATTAGTTACGCCATTGAGAGCAATGGGATACAAGTTTATGCAAACACGCACGATCCTAAAAACAATACCCGGTATTACCGTTGGGCTTATAACGAAACCTGGCAAATCCATTCTATTTTCGATTCATTTTTTAAATCGAACGGCGATACGGTATTATTTCGCGATTTGGTGAACGACGATATTTATACCTGCTGGCAAACCGATACATCAAGCACCATTATTTTAGGATCATCGGCCAAACTTACCAACGATGTGATTTACCAAAATCCGGTTACTTTTGTACCCTCCACCTCGGTAAAATTGGTTACCGGTTACAGTATCCTGGTAAAGCAATATGCTATAACCGGCGATGCCTATACCTTTTGGGGAAATCTTAAAAAAAACACGGAGCAATTAGGGTCTGTTTTTGATGCGCTGCCCACGCAAATTAACGGCAATATACACTGTATCAGCAATCCATCGCTGCCCGTTATTGGCTATATTAATGCGGGCTCGGTTACTACCAAACGCATATTGATCCATAACCGCAATTTGCCCGCCTGGCTGCCGCCGCCAATACTGTACGACCTTTCCGACAGCTGTGGCTATGTTGCATGTTTGTATAAATATGTGGCACCGGGTTCGGGCATTACTGTTAACCAGGTTGATCAGTTGATTAATTATAATAAAGGCGCCAAATACCCTTTAATACCAATTGATGTTATTAAGCCTCCGGGTGCTCCGGCTCCTATAGGCTATACCGCTGCGTTCCCGATATGTGTTGATTGTACGCTGAGGGGCACCAACAAAATGCCCCCGTACTGGAAATATTAAACAAATGACAAAGTCCGTGCAATATTGGTTTTTAGCATGCTTGCAGGATACAAAAAAAGATAGGGTATTATTATTCGAACCGCGATTTGGCGGATTACACCATACGCCTCCGCCATTTTGGAAATAAATTTGAATAGTGAAAAAAATGATATTGGCATCTATTTTGGCTGTTATAATAACAGGATGCCGGGAAACCTACAACCCGCCGGCCATTACTGCGCCCGATAGTTATTTAGTTGTTGAAGGCACCATCAATAGCGGGGCCGACTCAACCATTTTCAGGTTAAGCCGTACAGTTAACCTTTCGGCCACAAATACATCAAATCCCGAAAGGTTGGCAAGCGTAACTGTTGAAAGCGATGCCGGAGCCGGCTTTAAGCTTGCCGAAATACGCGATGGTTATTATGTGACCGAGGCACTAAATTTGGATAATTCGAAAAAATACCGTTTACGAATTGAAACAACCGATAGCCGGGAGTACCTTTCGGATTTTGTGCCGGTAACGCCAACACCGCCTATTGATAGCGTTGGCTTCACCGTGTTAAATAATGCAATGCAAATTTACGTGAACACACACGACCCGGCCAACAAAACCCATTACTACCGCTGGAGTTACGAGGAGACCTGGAAATTTCACGCACAATATGTGTCGGATTATATAACCGACGGGGCAGAGATAATTGGCCGGCGGCCCAACCAACAAATTTACTATTGTTTTACCGGCGATGTTTCGAGCGATATAGTTTTGGGTTCATCAGCCAAATTAACGCAGGATATTATTTACCAGGCCCCGTTAACACAAGTTGCCCCGACATCCGAAAAAATAGAATTGGAATACAGCATATTGGTACATCAGTACGCCTTAACGGCTGATGCCTTTAAATTCTGGGGTAATCTGAGGCAAAACACCGAAAACTTGGGCGGCATTTTTTCAAGGCAGCCGTCGCAAGTTAATGGCAATATTCATTGTACCAGCAACCCGGCCGAACCGGTGGTTGGTTATGTGAGCGCCAGTACAGCGCAGTCCAAACGGATATTTATTTCGAGCGGTCAATTGCCGTTGTCGTGGCGTCCATCGTATCCCTATACCTGCAGCCTTGATTCGGTCTTGTTTAGTGATCCAAAATTTGGCGACGACGAGGTAGCCAAACAGTTAATTCCAATCGGCGGCTCGTTGATACCCACACAAAAGCTTTATATAAATGGCATGCCGGCGGGCTTCCTGGCGTCGTATATTGAATGTGTGGATTGTAGTATTCGCGGCACTAAAATACAGCCAGTTTTTTGGAAAGAGTAGAAAGATAATGGTATCCTAATATGAAAAGGAATTATATTTTATTGGCTTTAATTTTTCCGGCTTTGGCCTGCAAAAAGCCATATAATCCGCCGGTCATCAAATCGGCCTATAGCTACCTGGTGGTTCAGGGTGTAATAAACAGCGGCGCCGACTCCACCATTATTAATTTAAGCCGTACCGTTAATGTTTCGAGCAATACAACATTTAACCCCGAGTTGAATGCCACTGTGACGCTGGAAAGCGATAAAAATAATACCTGGCAACTCACCGAAACCCAAAACGGCAATTATGTTACTGTGGGTTTAAACCTGGATACGACACGGCAATACCGTTTGCGTATAAAAACGGCAAATAATCAGCAATACCTTTCTGATTTTGTACCTGCTAAAGGTACACCTGCAATAGACAGCATCGGGTTTAATGTAACAACGGCGCCAGATACCGGCGTACAAATTTATGCCAATGCGCACGATCCTAAAAACAGCACCCGCTATTACCGCTGGGACTATGAAGAAAACTGGGAATACCATGCCAAATATCTTTCTAATTTAATTAAACTCGGCAACGGTATAGCAGCCAGGCCGCCCGAAGATTACATCTACTATTGTTATCAGCATGATGTTTCGAGCACCATAGTTTTAGGCTCAACCGCTAAACTGGCGCAAGATATACTTTACCAAAGCCCCATTATTTTTATTGGCGCCCAGTCCGAAAAAATAGAAACCAAATACAGCATCCTGGTTCATCAATATGCCTTAACGGCAGAGGCATTTACTTTTTGGCAGAGCCTGAAAAAAAACACCGAGCAATTAGGTAGTATTTTTGATGCCGAGCCATCGGCAACGGTTGGCAATATACACAACATCAGCAACCCGGCTTTACCAGCATTGGGTTATTTAAGTGTTAGTACAGTTCAAACAAAAAGGGTATTCATTGCTAACAATCAGCTGCCGCGGTGGGAACCACGCTACCCTTACGTTTGCGGCAAGGATACAGATAGCGGTGCCGGCGACGTTCCGATAGATATAGCGGGGGGATCGCTCCAAAATCCAACAGGGATTTATTGGTCTAACGAGCCATGCACTGATTGTTCCATAAGGGGTTCGTTAATTCCTCCACCATTTTGGCCAAAATAGCTATGAAAAAGGTTTTATATTTTTTTTGTTTGATACTTGAAGCTGCAGCTTGCAAAAAGGTATATAATGTGCGGGCCATTGGGAGCAATTATAACTACCTTGTTGTTGAGGGCCTAATAAATACCGGCGCTGATTCAACGCTGTTTAAATTAAGCCGAACAGTAAATATTGCGGCAAAAACAACTAACAGCCCCGAATTAAATGCACAACTGATAATTGAAGACAATAAGAGTAATAGCTATCCGCTTTACGAAAACGGCAGCGGGAATTACGGGGCCGCCTCTTTAAATTTGGATTACACCCGTAAATATCGTTTACGAGTAAAAACAGCTGATGGTAAGACTTATCTTTCGGATTTTGTTGAGGCGCGGGTGACACCGCCGATTGACAGTTTGGGTTACAGCATTCAGCCTAACGGATTACAGGTTTATTTAAACGCGTACGATCCAACTAATAATACCCGTTACTACCGCTGGGACTATTCGGAAACCTGGGTGTTTTATTCAAAATTTTCATCCTATTTCAAATTAGTTGATGGTATACCTGCAGCCCGGCAGCTACCACAAGAACAGGTAACACAATGCTGGGGAGCAGACTCGTCGACAACTTTGCTGCTGGCTTCCACATCTGGGCTGTCAAAAGATATAATAAGTCAGCAAAATATTGTGGCCCTGCCGTCAACGTCCGAGAAACTGCAATCGAGGTATAGTATATTGGTTACGCAATATGCTTTAACTAACGATGCTTATGCTTATTACCGCGATTTGAAAAAAAACACAGAGGATTTGGGGGATATATTTGGCAATTTACCCTCATCGGGGCTAACCGGCAATATACACAACATCAACAATTCCACTGAACCGGTAATTGGCTATGTTACAGCAGGTACGCGTACACAGAAAAGAATTTACATCAACAACCGCGACTTACCGGCATGGCGCACCATTACTTTTTATGATACTTATGGCTGTGCTGCCGATACTGCCACAGTAAAAAGTGCCGACGCGTATCCTTTTTACTATGGTGGTAATCCGCCGGCTTATTTGCCAACCAACTCGCCCAATTTTGCTGCTTTTGATATTTGCGTTGATTGTACTTTACGGGGCACAAATAAACAACCTAAATTTTGGAAATAATGAGCATACGCTATGAGAAAACCGCTTTCATTTTAACCCTGTTAGTTTTAATAGGGTGCCGCAAACCTTATGATCCACCGGTTGTACAAACCGACCATCAGTACCTGGTGGTTGAAGGTTTGATAAACACCGGCACCGATTCAACTATTATTAAACTTAGCCGTACGGTAACGCTAAAATCAAAATCAACCGTCAGACCCGAGATGGGCGCCATGGTCACAGTTGAAAGTGATCAGAACGGCAGCTATCCCTTAACTGACGCCGCAAATGGCAACTATGTTTTTCCGGGGTTAAATCTGGATAAAACCCTGCAATACCGCCTGCGCATACACACCACCGATGGCAATACCTATTTAACAGATTTTTGCACCGCCAAAATAACCCAGCCTATCGACAGTCTGGAGGCCATTATAAAAGACGACGGCATTGATATTCGTTTGGATACACACGACCCCACCAATACCTCGCGGTATTACCGTTGGAAATACGAAGAAAACTATCGTTTCCATGCTTACTACGATTCATATTTTATGGTGGTAGACAACCAGGTAGTATCCCGGCCGGCAGATAAGGACGAATATAGTTGTTTTGGTGCCGATACCTCAACTACGCTCATTTTAAACACAACCACCAAACTATCGCAGGATGTGGTGTATCAAACGCCTATAACTTTTGTTCCTTCCACATCCGAAAAAATAGAAACTACCTATAGCATTCATGTTACCCAATATGCATTAACCGCCGATGCCTATAACTATTATACACAGCTCGAAAAAAACTCACAGCAGTTAGGGAGTATTTTTGATGCGCAACCATCAGAGTTACCCAGCAATATACATTGTATCAACAACCCCTCTATTCCGGTCATCGGGTATATAACCGCAGGTACCTATAGCGAAAAACGGATTTTTCTCCAAAATCACGATTTGCCGGCCTGGCTACCCATGACCATTTACGATACCTATGGGCAACACGGCTGCGAATATCTGACGCAAGGCGTGTCAAAACCGGCGGATATTGTATGGTGGAACCAGGGTACGCCGCCATTTTACACACCAACGGTAAAGCCCGAGGCATGGGCGGCTACCATTTGTGTGGATTGCACTTTACGCGGCACAAAAGCACCGCCACCATTTTGGCCCAAATAAAAGAGATGCTATGAAAAAGACATTGTATATCTTAACCCTCTCCATTTTAGCAACGGCCTGCCGTAAGCCTTATGACCCGCCGGTCGTTCAAACTGATCATCGATTCCTGGTGGTTGAGGGCTTGATAAATACCGGAAGCGACTCAACCATCATTAAATTGAGCCGTACGGTAAATATCAAATCGGCGTCAACTATAAGGCCGGAATTGGGTGCTACTGTTACAGTGGAGAGCGATCAGAATAATAACTATCCGTTAAATGATGCCGCCAATGGCAATTATGTTTCGGCAGGTATAAATGCCGATCCTAAACAAAAGTACCGGTTACGTATACATACTACTGATGGCAACACCTACCTTTCCGACTTTTGCGAAGCCAAAATAACCCAGCCCATTGACAGCATTGAAACTACTATCAAAACCAATGGAGTTGATATCCGTTTGGATACACACGATCCCACCAACACCTCGCGTTATTACCGTTGGAAATACGAAGAAAATTACCGCTTTCATGCTTATTTCGACTCGTATTTTATGGCGGCGGGCTACCGAGTTATATTCAGGCCTGCGGATAAAGACATATACGGCTGTTTTGCCGCCGATACCTCAAGTACGATTATTTTAAACTCTACTGCTAAGTTAGCGCAGGATGTGGTTTATCAAACCCCTATAACCTTTGTACCCTCAACATCTGAAAAGCTGGAAACAACCTACAGTATACATGTTACCCAGTATGCATTAACTGCTGATGCTTACAATTATTACACGCAGCTTCAAAAAAACACCCAGCAGTTGGGGAGTATTTTTGATGCACAACCTTCGCAATTAGCCAGTAATATACACTGTATCAATAATCCATCTATACCCGTTATTGGATATATCACAGCCGGCACTTATAGTGAAAGGCGAATTTACATTCAAAACCACGATTTACCCGCATGGGTGCCTGTTACGTTTTATGACAGCTATCAATATTACGGATGCGGATATTTCGTTCAAAATGTAAGTACGCCAGAACAGTTTCAATTTTGGAATCAGGGTAATCCCCCGTTTTATACACCAACGATCGATACTGTTACCTGGGCGCCCACCATTTGCGTGGACTGCCGTTTGCGCGGATCATTAACGCCACCGCCGTTTTGGCCGAAATGATTTTTACTGCATAACAAATATTTTACAAGCAATATGTTCAAAAATCGTATATTTAAAGTTACTAAAACCAGATTATAAATCATGAGCAATACCCACCGCGCCATCCTACGGGCTATGTTGTTAACGTCCGTACTTTGCCTAATATTCGGCAGTAGTAAAGCACAGGTTATACAGGAAGTGCAAAACAGTTTTAATTTGTACAAGCAAAGCTCATTACAGGAAAAAATATTTGTACATACTGATAAAAACGTATACCTCCCCGGCGAGATTGTTTGGTTTAAAATTTATTGTGTTGATGGCAATGATCATAAACCATTAAATTTAAGTAAGGTGGCGTATATCGAATTGCTGGATAATAGCCAGTCGGCCATTATCCAGGCTAAAATTCTATTAAAAAATGGCATGGGCGATGGCTCATTATACGTGCCGGTAACGGTAACCAACGGCAATTACAAGCTAAGGGCCTACACCAACTGGATGAAAAATTTCAGTCCGGATTTTTATTTCGAAAAAGCTATAACACTGGTAAACCCATTGCGGTCGCCTGATATTGGGGCCCGTACAGCGGCTGCCCCATCGTACGATATTCAATTTTTTCCGGAAGGCGGCAATTTAGTAAGCGGCATTGCCGGCAAGGTGGCTGTTAAAGCTGTTGGCGCCGATGGAAAAGGAGTGGACATTAAAGGCGCTATTTTTGATAATCATAACGATACTGTTGCGCGTTTCAGTACGTTAAAATTTGGCATGGGTAGTTTTTCCTTTACGCCGGCGGCTAATAATTTTTATAAAGCATCCATCCGCATCGGCAACAACAGCCCAATCATAAAAGATTTACCCGAAGTGAGTAGCCAGGGTTATGTAATGACGGTAACCGACGACGGCAGTGCACAATTAAATATATCTGTAAAAACAAACAGCGGCGATGGCAGTGTATACCTTTTTGCCCATACCCGCCAGCTGGTAAAGGCCGCCGAAAGTGCCTTAGTTAACAATGGCACGGCAATTTTTAAGATCAACAAAAACGAACTTGGAGAAGGTATATCGCATCTCACTGTTTTTAACAACAACAAACAACCGGTTTGCGAACGCCTGTACTTTAAGCGCCCGGTGCAGAAACTATTTATTGAGGCAAGCGCCGATGATAAGCAATATGGCACTCGTAAAAAAGTAAGTGTAAGTGTTTCGGCCAAAGATGCTGCCGGGCAGGCGCTAAACCCGAATCTTTCGCTATCGGTTTACCGGGTTGATTCATTGCAAGGGGTTGATAACGATGATATTTTTAGTTATTTATGGTTAAATTCCGAATTGAAGGGAAACGTTGAATCGGCCGGATATTACCTTAAAAACGCCAATGCCGAAACGGATGAAGCACTGGATAACCTGATGCTTACGCAGGGCTGGCGACGGTTTCAATGGAACCAGGTGCTAAACAACCGCCGTCCTGAATTTGCCTTTTTGCCCGAATACCGTGGCCATTTGGTTACTGCCAAAATAATAAATACCGAGAGCAATACCCCCGCAAAAGGCATCGTGACCTATATGGGGATACCTGGCCGCAGGGTGCAGCTATATGCTTCAAGCAGCGATTCGCTTGGTCACCTTTTATATAACACAAAAGATTTTTATGGCCCCAACGAAATAATAGTGCAAACCAATCCATTGGTTGACAGTAGCTACCGGATTGATGTAGCCAGTCCCTTTTCGGAACAATATTCAAAAACGGTATTGCCCAAGTTTTATGTTAATAACACCATGCTTAGTTCATTAAAGGCGCACAGCATAGGCATACAGGCACTCAATATTTACTCGGGCAGTAGCATTAAACGTTTTTTTGACCCGGTGGTTGACAGCAGCGCTTTTTTCGGCAAGCCTTATAAAAGATACAAACTCGATGATTTTGTGCGTTTTACCACCATGGAAGAAGACTTACGTGAATACGTATCTGAAGATAATATCGTTCAGTCGCATGGCCATTTCCATATCAAAGTATTGAACGATCGCGGCTTTCTGGATGGCGACCCGCTTGTTTTGGTTGATGGTATCCCTGTATTTAATATAGATAAAATAATAGGAATTGACCCGCTGAAAGTTAGAACTTTGGATGTAGTGCGCGAACGTTATTTTTATGGCCCGGCCAGCGCCGAAGGCATATTTAGCTTTGTTACCTATAAAGGTGATTTAGGCGGTGTGGACCTCGACCCACATGCCGTAGTAATTGACTACGAAGGCTTGCAAATACACCGTGAATTCTATTCGCCGGTTTATGATACCCGCGATCAGGCCATCAGCAGAATACCCGACTTCAGGAATTTATTGTACTGGTCGCCACAGGTGGATGCTTTGGGTAAGGATGCGGCATCATTTTATACCTCGGACCAACCCGGCAAATATGTTGGCGTTTTACAGGGGATAACCGATAGCGGCAAAGCGGGCAGCCAGTATTTTAGTTTTGATGTGAAATAAGTTTTTAATGAAATTTAAGTTTTTTTTGAGTCTTGCCATTGTTGCAAGCGTTTCCGGGATGAACCAGCGTTGCTTTTCGCAACATTTAAAATATATTAAACCACAAAAGGAGTTGCTCAACACCATTGATCAAAACCTTAAAGATGCGGACAACCAGTATAAATTAATGGCCAAACAACTGGCCGACACCGGGCTATTTCCTAAAAACTATGATCCTGCTAAAGAAAAATTTAACACCAGTAAATCCGACTGGTGGTGCAGCGGCTTTTACGAGGGAACCTTATTTGATTTGTACGAACAAACCCACGACCCGCAACTGTTAACCGAAGCTAACCACATGCTGACCAGCATGGCCAAAGAGCAATATAATACACATACCCACGATTTGGGCTTTATGATGTATACCAGTTTTGGCAACGCCAATCGCCTGGAGCCAAAGGCCGAATACAAACAAATACTATTAAACAGCGCACGTTCCCTGTCAACCCGTTTTAATCCAAAGGTGGGCTGCATTAAATCGTGGGAGTCAAAACCATCAGACTTTTTGGTAATTATTGACAACATGATGAACCTGGAGCTATTGTTTTGGGCTACGCATGAAACCGGTGATTCCAGCTTTTATAAAATTGCGGTAACCCATGCCAATACCACTATGAAGAACCATTACCGCCCGGATTATAGTTCGTACCACGTAATAAACTATAACCCAGAAACCGGCGAAGTACAGCAAAAGAAAACAGCGCAAGGTTATGCCAATGAATCAGCCTGGGCTCGCGGACAAGTTTGGGGCCTATACGGTTTTACCGTAATGTACCGCGAAACGCATGATAAAAAATACCTGGAACAGGCTGAACATATTGCCCGGTTTATTTTAACAAACCCCAACCTGCCGGCAGATAAAATACCATATTGGGATTTTAATGACCCTGCCATTCCGAACACTTACCGCGATGCCTCTGCAGGTGCCATAATGGCTTCGGCCTTGTTGGAATTGTGCCGGTATACAAATAAAACGGATGGCATTGCCTATTTTAATATCGCGCAAAGCATCATTAAAACATTGTCATCGCCGCAGTATAAATCAGCAGCGGGTACCAATGGTGGCTTTCTGTTAAAGCACAGCGTTGGCCATTTTCCGGCAAAAACCGAAATAGATGTTTCTATAAGCTATGCTGATTATTATTTTGTGGAGGCGATGAAAAGGTATAAAGGTTTGTCAGAACCATGATTTTTCGCTTTTTAATTATTTTTAAACGGAGCTCAAGAGGACTGCGCCCTTCGCAGATTTGATGATTGAAGGATCGTTGTCGGCGGCTATTCATGTTAATCCTTCAATCAAGCAAATCATGGTTCAGATATTACTTATGTTTCAGCATTGCCGCCGCGCCGGTATCTAAAAACCATTGAATTTCGCCTACTATCGGATCAATCAATTGCGCCGGGAAATCTTCAATATCTTCGTCATCCTCTAACACATGATGTACTGCTATGGCTTTGCCTTCGCCATACACCAAAAAGGCGATATGCTGCGCTTCATTAATTAGCGGCGCATTCAGGGTAATGCGGAAAACTTGTTGATCCTCTAAAAAAACCTCTTTTACGCCTGGCGTTCTATCATGCAAAACAGGGGTAAATGGAAATAAAGAAGCCGTATGCGAATTATCGCCCAGCCCAAGCAGAATTAAATCGAAGCTCAGCTCGCCCTCATCAAAAAATGTTTCAATTTCTTCCTCGTATTTTTGCGCAGCTTCAGATGGAGGGAGGCTGGTATCAACCGGGAAAATATTCTCGGGACTGATATACAAAGGCGCAAATAATGCGTTTTTTGCCATCAGGTAGTTGCTGTCCTTATGGTCTTGCGGTACATTCCTTTCGTCGCCAAAAAAGAAGTAAACTTTTTCCCAGTTTACCTGGTCAGCATACGATTCGGCAAGCAGTTCATATAGCTTTTTGGGCGAACTGCCCCCCGACAGGGCTACAGAAAATTTGCCATTTGCAGCAATGGCATCATTAGCAATCTTAACAAAGTGTTCTGCCAATGCTAATAGCACTTCGTCGGCAGTATTGTATATATTTAGTTTCATTTTTTAGAGAGATTAGAGGTTGGGGATTAGAGGTTAGTTGGTTGGTGGGCAATAGGGGAGATTGGAGGTTAGAGATAAGATATTGGTAGAACCGGCTTGTCTTACCAACCTCTTATCTCTAACCTCTAATCACTAACCTCTAATCTCTATTTCTTAGCCATCGGTAACGTAAACCAATTAAATCCATCGCGGGCAATAAGCGCTTCTGCTGATTCAGGCCCCCATGAGTCGGCCGAATAATTCGGGAAATTAAGACTCTTTTTATGTTGCCACGCGCTTAAAATCGGCATTACCAATTCCCATGCGGCTTCTACCTGGTCGCCGCGCATAAACAGCGTTTGGTCGCCCAGCATGGTATCAAGTATAAGCGTTTCGTAAGCTTCGGGGGCTTGATTTTCGTAAGTGCCTTTATAATCAAACACCATATCAACAGCGTTTAATACCATATCCAAGCCCGGGCGTTTAGCTTGCACCTGTAAACGAATGCTCATTTCCGGCTGTATGCTGATGATCAGCCTGTTTTGCTGCCAGCTTTCACTTGCTTCATTCGGGAATATCTGGTGCGGAACATCTTTAAACTGAATAGTAATTACCGAAGATGACTGGTGCATGCGTTTACCGGTACGCAAATAGAATGGCACACCCTGCCAGCGCCAGTTGTCAATAAAAAACTTAATGGCCGCAAACGTTTCCGTGTTCGATTCAGGGTTTACCTTTGCTTCTTCGCGATAACCTGGTACTTCTTTCCCTTTCATCCAGCCGCTGCCATATTGGCCGCGTACGGCAGATAAGCGTACCTCTTCGGGGCCAAACCTGCGCATGGCCTTCAATACATCAACCTTACGATCACGCACTTCGTCTGCATTAAAATTTACCGGGGGCTCCATTGCCACGTGGCAAAGCAGTTGCAGCAGGTGATTTTGTATCATATCGCGCATAGCGCCGGCGCCATCATAATAGTCGCCACGATCTTCAACGCCCAATTGTTCGGTAACAGAAATCTGCACATGTTCAATGTAATTACGGTTCCACAATGGCTCCATAATAGAGTTTGCAAAGCGGAAAGCCATTATGTTTTGTACGGTCTCTTTACCCAGATAGTGGTCAATGCGATATATCTGGCATTCATCAAAAATACTCGAAAGCAATTTATTTAGTTCCAGTGCCGTTTCCAGATCGTGGCCAAATGGTTTTTCAATTACTATACGGACCCTTTTCGGATCTTCGGCCAATTTTGCTTTCGATATGTTTGATGCAATTATCGGGAAGAGGTTAGGTGATACGGCAAGATAATAAATCACATTTGCTTTTGTTTTCCAATCTGCATTGTGTTTATCTACTCTTTTGCCAAATTCCTTATAAGTTTCGGCATCTTTTACGTCGGATACCTGGTAATATACATTGGAGATAAATACATCCCATTTTGCCGGATCTGCCTTGCCGCTACGCGAAAACTGGTTAATATCATTTAACAAATTGGCCCGGAACTGCTCATCTGTCAATTTGGTGCGGCCGGTGCCAATAATAGAGAACTGGGCGGGCATCCAACCATCTAAAAATAAATTATACAATGCCGGTGCAATTTTACGCGAGGTAAGGTCGCCGGTGCCGCCAAAGATAACGAATATGGTTGGGGCTGATTTTGTGTTAGTACTCATGTTATGTTTCTAAATAGGATAATTAGAATATCGTTTAAGTTTATGTTATCCGAACGCGATGACTTGGGAACTTATCCTGTTAGTCATACTGATGGAAGTGAAGGATCTCTGCAACATATTTAGCGGACTATGGCATGCCGCCGAGATCCTTTTCCGCGCTCAGGATGACAAATGATTTATCGACTCTTAACTCTTCGCCGTCCACTGCGTATGGAACACACCTTCTTTACCAATTAGCTCATAGGTATGTGCGCCAAAATAATCGCGCTGGGCCTGGGTAAGGTTCGATGGCATCCGTGCACTGCGGAAGGTATCAAAATAGCTTAATGATGATGCGTAAGCCGGTGTTGCAATACCTGCGGCAACGGTTGCGCCCGATACTGCTCTTGCTCCCGGCACTGCGGCTTTAATCAATTCCTCAACGTGTCCATCCAGTAATAAATGTGGCAGGTTAGCGTCCTTTTGGTAAGCATTGAATATATCATTCAAAAACAGGGAGCGGATGATACAGCCGCCACGCCAAATTTTGGCAATATCGCCTAAATGCAAATCGTATTTAAATTCTTCGGATGCTTTAGCCAGCATGTGCATGCCTTGTGCATAACTAATGATCATATTAAAATAAAACGCCTGCTCCAATGACGTCAAAAACGCATCAGCATCAACATTCAATTTTATATCATCCTTGCTGTAAACTTCGCTGGCTTGTACGCGCAGTTGTTTATATTTAGACAAATCGCGCATAGCAACGGCGGTATCGATTGTAGGGATTGGCGCCTGCAAATCCATGGCCACCTGCGATGTCCATTTACCGGTGCCCTTAGCTTTGGCTTCATCCTTAATATCATCCAAAAGCAAATGATCAGTTCCGGGTGCTTTATAAGCAAAAATATCTTTGGTAATATCCAACAGGAATGATTGAAGCCTGCCTTCGTTCCATTTGGTAAATATTTTACCTATAGCGTCGTTATCCAGCTTTAATCCTTTTTTCAGTATCTCGTAAGTTTCGGCAATCAACTGCATTTGGGCATATTCAATTCCGTTGTGTACCATTTTCACAAAGTGCCCCGAAGCGCCCGGGCCAATGTAAGTAACGCAAGGCGCACCATCAACTTTAGCAGCAATGGCTTCAAAAATCGGTTTCATCACGTTATAGGCATCCTTGTCGCCGCCTGGCATCATGCTCGGACCTCTGCGGGCGCCTTCTTCGCCACCCGAAACGCCCATTCCGAAAAAGTGCAAGCCTATAGCTTCCAGTTCTTCAACCCGGCGGTTGGTATCGGTAAAATGCGAGTTACCACCATCAATCAATATATCGCCTTTTTCAAGCAACGGGGTTAATTCCTCAATAACGCTATCCACAATTTTACCGTCAGGTACCAGCATCATAATGGCCCTCGGGGTGGTTAAGCTTTGTATAAACTCTTTGGCGTCGCCAAAACCTTTTACGGCATAATCTTTTCCTTCTTCGTTAAGCGAGGCCACTTTGGCGGCGTCTTTATCGTGCCCTGCTACGGCAAAACCGTGGTCGGCCATGTTAAGCAGCAAACTGCGGCCCATGGTGCCAAGGCCAATCATGCCAAAAGCATATTTATCAGGAGTATTGCTCATTTTACTTGGGATTTTCTTTTTTAATTTCTTCCAATATTTTCTTGGTGGTTTCGAAATCGGTATGCTGAAAAGCGCGGATGCCCAATTTTTGGGCTGCATTTACAAACATAATCCTGTCGTCGAAATACACGCATTGGCTCGGTTTGGCCAATGCTACACCCATTGCGAGGTTAAATATTCCGGGATCGGGTTTGCGCATTTTCACCTCGCACGATGATATAAATGCATCAAAAACCTCGTGCAGTTTGAATTTTTTTACACGATAGTCATTCAGTTCCTTGCCTTCGTTGTTGATGGAAATGATGCGAAAGCCGCAGTCTTTTTTCCATTCCTTCAGCCATTTCAGTGTATCAGGCAGCTCAAGGCTTTGGCGAAACATAAATTCCTTAAAGTCTTCGCGGGCGAAATCGCGCGGATGATTGAATACAACGGTATCCAGGTATTCGTCCAAATCAATGGCGCCCATCTCGTACACGTTAAATATAAACGTGTGCAATTCTTTTACTTCCTCGTAGTCAAGCCCAAATTTCTCTGACGCTTCGCGGCGGGCTTCGTGCCCCCACCCGTTAGTGAGGAGCACGCCACCAATATCAAAAAACAGGATTTTTACCGATGTAGCTTCCACGTTTATTAAACTTTACTTTTTTGATCTTCTATAGATTGCAGCAGTTTTTCGAAAGGTTTGTTGAATTTTTCAATGCCTTCGTCTTCCAGTTGTTGGGTTAGGACGTCGATATTAATACCTGCCGCTTTAATTTTCTCTAAAATTTCTGTAGCGGTATCTAATCCTTCTTCCAAAGTATTTGCAGCAACACCATGATCGCGGAAAGCAACAATAGTTTCCAAAGGAACAGTATCAACTGTTGCAGGGCCAATCAGCGCCTCAACATATTTGGTATCTTTAAATGCAGGGTTCTTGCTGCTGGTGCTTGCCCATAATAAACGTTGTGGCTGGGCTCCCTGGGCCGCTAATTTTTCCCAACGCGGACCGCTGAATACTCTTTTGTAAATTTCGTACGCTTTTTTAGCTGATGCAATGGCAACTTCGCCCTTTAAATCGCCCAAACCTTTTTCATCCAGCATTGGGTCAACCAATACATCGATACGGCTTAAAAAGAAGCTGGCAACTGATGAAATATGCGCAATTTTGTGCCCCGCAGCTAAATGGTCTTCCAAACCTGAAATGTACGCTTCGGTTACTTCTTCGTAACGTGGCAAACCGAATAATAAGGTAACATTGATATTGATGCCCTTGGCTATTGACTCCCTAATGGCTTGCAAACCTGGTTTAGTGCCGGGGATTTTTATCATTACGTTTTTACGGTCAACTGCTTTCCATAATTGCTCTGCTTGTTTGGCAGTTCCCGCGGCGTCAAGTGCTAAAAACGGGGAAACTTCTAAACTTACATAGCCGTCCTCGCCTTTTGACTCGGCATAAACACCTTCAAAAAGTTTGGTAGCATTTTGAATATCACTTATAGCCAGGCCGAAAAATATTTCTTCGTTGGTTTTATCACCGTCAGACAAGGTACGGATATCAGCATCATAATCGGAGCTGCTGGTTATTGCTTTTTCGAAAATTGCCGGGTTGGAGGTTACGCCTCTAACGCCATCCTCATCAATTAATTTTTGCAAATTTCCTGACGAAATGATTGCGCGGTCGATAAAATCAAGCCAGATGCTTTGACCAAAGCTGTGTATTTGTTTTACTTTATTGGTTTCCATTGTAATGATGGTTTTAAAATTTAAATTATCTGTTCCGATAGAACTTGTATACTTTTTATCGTCAATAAGTGTACCGCTTATCGCGGGATTTGTCATGCTTCTTTACTGTTTATGCAACTAAAATCTCGACGTTGTAATTTATAAACAAGCCGCTTTCAATAACACCCGT
>Ga0206947_1085_pt1 | contig 28481 bp, 25 predicted proteins | sample Alteio_BWOrgHeat_3_FD_153239 | JGI IMG/M metagenome (GOLD analysis project Ga0206947, IMG submission 153239) | Enriched cells from forest soil in Barre Woods Harvard Forest LTER site, Petersham, Massachusetts, United States -... | ecosystem: Environmental > Terrestrial > Soil > Temperate forest > O...
AACACATTTTTGCGTACCGGCGTTTGTGTTTTTTGCCGGCACCAGCGCTTTTTTGTATGGGAGCAAAGCCGGTAACAAAGGCAAACTTGCAGGCTTTTTGCTTACCCGTGGCCTGTTGTTGGTACTGCTGGAACTTACTTTTATCCGTTTTTGCTGGACCGGGAACCTTGATTACGCCAATTTTACCCTGGCCGGTGTAATATGGATGCTGGGCTGGTGCATGGTATTACTGGCCGTCTTTGTGCGGTTAAGGGCACGTATCATAGGCATCATCGGGCTGGCCATTATTTTTTTGCAACAGTATTTTAAATATGTGCCACTTGCATTACCCCAGGAATGGCGCAGTCATTTCGGTTGGTTTTGGGAGTTGATTTATCCGTCGGGAGGGGACTGGCCGCCACATATCACCATATTGTACGTACTGGTACCCTGGATTGGCGTAATGATGGCTGGTTACGGCTTTGGCCTGATTATTACCAGCGGACCCGTTAAGCGGATAAAAACGTGTTTGCGTATTGGCCTTTCTGCAATAGTGATATTCCTGGTGGCCGGAACCTTATTTGTTTTATTTGGTCCGCCGCCAAAATACCCCGCACCTTTTATTTTTCGCTTGCTGGGGCAGCAAAAATATCCGGCATCGCAGCTTTATTTGCTGATGACGCTGGGGCCGGTCATCGCGCTAATTCCCTTTGCCGAGCGCGTTCGGGGCTGGTTTGCCAATGTATTGGTAATGTTTGGCCGGGTGCCGCTGTTTTATTATCTGCTGCATATTCCGCTGATACACATTGCAGCGCTGATGGTTAATTTTATAAGAGAAGGGAAATCGTTGCAGGAATTATATGTGACGGCTCCGTTTGATGAAGTGCCCGAAGAGCATCGCTGGAGTTTGCCCTTACTTTACCTGGTTTTTATTATTGTTGAAGTTATTTTGTTTTTTGTCTGCCGCTGGTATGCCAGGTATAAATCAAACCATCCTGAAAAGAATTGGCTAAAATACCTATAATATGAAAAATACTGATATCGAAGATCCGTTATTTCGTAGCGCTGTTGATGCCATTGATGGAGGGGATGTAGCCGCTTTAACGGCTACGTTAACCACTCATCCCGAGCTTGTACAAAAACGATTTCATTATCCCGATGGCGGATATTTTAAGGACCCTTACCTGCTTTGGTTTGTTGCTGATAATCCGATCCGTACAGGGAAATTACCTGCTAATATTGTTGAGATTACCGGCTTGCTGGTTAAAGAAGTAAAAGACAAAGCGCCCGAAAGTGCGCAACACCAATTGGATTATACCTTAGGTTTGGTTGCCAGTGGCCGTACATCCCGCGAATGCGGCGTACAGATAGAGATGATTGACTTGTTGATTGATGCCGGCGCAACGCCGGGCGGAGGAATGGGAGCATTGGCGCATGGAAATATAGCAGCAGCACAACATTTAATTAGCCGTGGCGGGAAATTAACGCTGGCAGTAGCGGTTTGTTTGGATATGATGGACGATGTTGGGCGCCTATTGCCGGCTGCAAGCCCTGCCGAACGATTGGCAGCACTTACTGCGGCGGCATTTTACGGCAAGGCGGATATGATTTTATTTTTATTAGGACAGGGTGTTGAGCCCAATGGCTACCCTGAAAGTGGAGGGGGATTCCATCAGCACGCAACTCCGCTGCACCAGGCGGTTTATTCCGGTTCGTTAGAGGTGGTAAAATTGCTGGTGGAAGCTGGCGCAAATCTTGATGCTAAAGACAAAGTTTATGAAGGGACACCCTTAGGCTGGGCCGAATATGCGCCGACGGAAGAAGGATACGATGAAGTGGCAAAGGAAAGGTTTGCCGTTATTGCCAGTTATTTGAGAGATGAAGCAGCATCAAGAGGTAAGAAGTAAGAGGCAGGAGATAGACTATGAACAAATTTATAACAGCCATTAAGAGTTTAGATTTTAGCGCAGTTGAAACCATACTTGAAAAAGAGCCTAAATGGATAACCTGGGCCGAAGATAGCGGCAAAAACGCGCTTCATTATTTAGGAGCTGTTGTTGTTGGCGATGACGGGCGCAAGGCGGAGGCCAGTTTGGAAATATTAAAATTGCTTTTAAAAAAAGGCATGGATATAAACGCTATCCATCAGATTGTTGATGGCTGCGGATTTTTCCCTGCCACACCGCTTTGGTACGCTTATACCCGTGGAAGAAATGAATTGTTATACCAATATCTTTTAGCTAACGAAGCTTATCCCGAAAATTGCATGTTTGCCATTGCGTGGTATGATGATGTAGAAGCCGCTGCCCTATTTAAAAGTTACGGCGCAAATATCGAGGCCCGGGCCGGCAACGATACGCCATTTATGGGCGCGTATAACTGGAGACGGTACAATGTTGCCGAATGGTTTTTAAAAAATGGAGCCGATGTAAATGCCGCAGATGAAAAAGGTAATAGTACCCTTTTTTATGCAGTAAAACGGAAAGATAAAATTGAACAGATTAAAATGCTGCTGCAATATGGCGCCGATTTTAATAAAGAAAATAACGAAGGCGTATCGCCTAAGAAATTAGCAGAGGTAAACAGACAAAGGAATATTTTGAGGCTGTTTTAAACGAGTTAAGTCAATCGAATTTACTTGTTTTACTTGTGAAAAATCTGCGATCAAAATCACCGTAATCAAAAAATAATCACCGTAATCCCAAAAAACAATAATAATCCTTACCTTGTATCCCCCATTTCAAGAGGGGCCAATCAATGATCAACCATCAAATAAATATAAACTTTAATGCCTATGCCGCTTTAACCGAACTAAGCGATGCCCGGCACAATTTATGCCTGGAAGCGGTTAAGGCTATGGGAAATTCACATTCGCCCTATTCAAAATTCAGGGTAGGGGCTGCGTTGCGGCTGCAAAGCGGGAGGATTGTATATGGCAGCAACCAGGAAAACGTAGCCTATCCATCGGGCTTATGCGCCGAGCGGGTGGCGCTGTTTACCTGGGGTGCAAACTATCCGAATGATCCGATTGAAGCCATGGCAGTAACGGCCCAAACAGATGAGTTTGAACTATTGCAGCCGGTAGCGTCCTGCGGTTCGTGCCTGCAGGTTTTGGCCGAATACGAGAAAATCCAAAGGAAACCTATTGAAGTTATATTATTTTGTGACAATGGAACCACCTGGGTGATGAACGGAGTCGAAAGTTTTTTACCATTTTTGTTTTTCGAAAACAGACTACAATCATGAAAATAAAATTAGTATTCGTTCTTTTTCTATCATTGGCTGTGGGCCAAAAGTTATATGCCCAACAAGGCTTTCCGTTTGATAACGAGATCAGGACATTTAAACACCAGGACAGTTTAAAGTTCCCGGCTAAAGATGGCATTTTGTTTATTGGCAGCTCCTCAATCCGCAAATGGACCGATCTGGAACAGCGGTTTTCGGGGCTGCCCATCATACGGCGCGGCGTTGGCGGCTGCGAATTATGGCAGATTGTGGACTATTATACACCCTACATTTTGTTCCCTTACCATCCCCGCAAAATATTTATCTACGCAGGCGAAAATGACATCGCCGCAGGTAAAAGCGGACAATTTGTGTTTGATGAATTTCAGAAGCTTTGGGATATGATTAATAAACAATTGCCCGATGCCACGATATATTTTATGTCGATAAAGCCAAGCCCCAGCCGGGCCAAGTTTTTTGCCGAGGTGGTAAAGGCCAATGATTTGATAAAAAATTACATAGCCAACAAGCCCAACAGCGTTTTTATTGATGTAAGTACGGTGATATTTAAACGGGAAACGTCCGTGCCAGACTCATCTCTGTTCGAGGCGGATTACCTGCACCTCAACAGCAAAGGCTACGATAAATGGCAACAGGTTTTGGAGCCGTTTGTGCGTTAGAGATTGTTGATAAGTGATTGGATGTTTGAGGTAAGAGATTGGTCTTGAAAATATAGGACACTGAATGGTATAACTAATTAACTGCAAAACTTTTGGGCTGCTAACTAATCTCTTACCTCCAACCTCTAATCTCCCCTCCCCCATGATCAACTTCAACACCATTATACTACAATTTGCCGAACAAGGCGAAAAAACCGGATGGAGTTACATTGAAATTCCCGCAGATTTGGCGCAGGAAATGAAACCGGGCAACAAAAAGTCATTCAGAGTTAGAGGGATGCTGGATGGCGTTGCGGTTAGTGGTATGGCCCTGATGCCGATGGGTTCGGGTAATTTTATAATGGCGCTGAAGGCGGATGTTCGAAAAAAGCTGCACAAAAATGCGGGAGCCATGTTACAGGTAATGCTGGAAGAGGATGTTGATTTTAAAATTGAAATGCCGGACGATTTAAGCGAGTGTTTTGATTTTGAACCGGATGCTTTGGAGTTTTTTAACAGCCTGGCAAAATCGCACCGCAATTATTTTATAACATGGATAAACGATGCCAAAACCAGCGAAACGCGGGCCAAACGCATTGTTAACACTGTTAATGCGATGTTACGTAAATGGAGCTATAGCCAAATGATGCGGGCGATGAAAAAAGAGCGGGAGTAAAGCGTTTTATTGTTATATTCGAATCCCATAACCAATTATAAACTTTGAAGAACCACTTTTATCTGCTGGTTTTTATAGCCTTAGCCGGTTGTAAAAAGCAACCTGTTATTAGCAATACCGGCCCTGTTCAGCCTGTTCCCGAAATACAATTTCTCCTTACATCAACCACCAACTTCGGTAAGTTTACCGGCGGCGAAATTTATTTGAAAATGACCGGCGATTCGGCCAAAGGAGTTGTGCCGGTAGTTTCTAACCAAAAATCGTTTGTTTTGTCGTTTATCCCGGCAACGGCCAATGTAAAAATTGGCGATGTAGTGCAGCAAAGTGGTGTAACCGTAAACGATTTTACAAAACCTATTACCTACACTTTTACCAATGCACAGGGGGTGTTTAGAAGCATTAAAGTATCAGTTACCAATTTTACGGGCATCCCGGTCTTTTATCTTACAACCGCCGGGCCGGTAGTGTCCAGGGATGTTTATATCACAGGTAGTCTTTCTGTAAATCCAAATGGACAGTTTGATCAAGACACATCGGCCATACCCTTAACCATAAAAGGACGCGGCAACTCAACCTGGGGCATGCCTAAAAAACCCTACCATATCAAATTTAACAAAAAGGCGCCATTGCTGGGTTTGCCCGCTGCTAAAGACTGGGTGCTGCTGGCCAATTACAGTGATAAAACATTGTTGCGTAATAGTGTGGCGCTGGCCATAGGCCAACAGTTTTCGGCCGATTTTACACCGCATTACCGTTTTGTGGAAGTAATAATGAATGGCGTTTATTTGGGCGATTATAACCTTACCGAGCAGGTTGAAGTAAACCCAGGCAGGGTCAACATTACCAAAATGACCACAAGCGACACTTCGCCCGATGCTATCACGGGCGGTTATGCGCTGGAACTTGATCAACATTTAAGTGATACACCTTATTTTTATACCACCAAAAATCTGCCTATAACAATCCAATCACCCGGTGCCATTACAGCGAGTCAACTAACCTATATTCACAATTATTTTCAGCAAACGGAGGATGCCATATTTGCTGATAATTTTGCCGACCCTATTAATGGTTATGCAAAATATATAAACGTCGATTCGTTTATTGACTGGTATTTGGTAAAAGAGCTGATGAAGGATAACGATGGCTTGGGTTATAGCAGCATTTTTTATTATAAAGACAGGGGCGGTAAATTAGGAATGGGACCCGTTTGGGATTTTGACCTGGCTGGCGGCAATACCGATTACAGTGATTGCAAAAACCCCACCGGCTGGTGGATACGAAATGCGGTTTGGTTTAACCGCTTGTTTCAGGACCCTGCTTTTGCAGCCAAAGTAAAAGCACGATGGGTGACGCTAAAACCAAACTTTCCGGCAATATTTGCTAATATTGATTATGAAGCTGCGTATATTGATAAATCGCAACAGCAAAACTTTCAGACCTGGCCCATTTTGAATACGTATGTTTGGCCCAACGCGGTTGTTTTAGGCAACTATTCGGCAGAAGTGGGCTACCTGAAAAACTGGCTTCAAACCCGTATTGACTGGATGGATGCGAATATGTAGCTGAGTTATTAGGTCATTGGATTGTTCAGCTATTTGCGATACACTTTCGAAATAATAAAGGCGCTAAAAAAAGTTTGTGATGCAATGCTTTTATATTGATGCTGGTTAAAATGAGTTTCCACGTCCGGGAGACGAGATGCCTCAATATGACATAGTATCCTGAAAAACAAGAACATCGATTTTAGTAAAACGTTTTGCCACCATTTTCCGGTAATTTGAAAATCGGTGTTAAGCCAGATACCACCAGGTTCTAACAGCCCATGGATGTGGTTAAACACCGTTTGCAGGGTTTGTTCGGTAAAATTATCAAAAAGAAATGGGGTGATAACCACATTGAAAACGGATTGGAGGGATACGTTTTCTATCGCCTCATTAATAAAAACCACCTCGTTTTCACCGGTATTTCTTTTTTTGGAGAGGGCCATCATATCGGCAGCTATTTCCACATAAGTGATGGTTAAGCCGGATGGGTGTATTTTTGTTAGTTCCTCCAGTATCCAACCAGTGCCGCCTCCTACTATCAGGATATTTGCACCTTGCGGAATGTATTGCAACAAGTAAACCTGCGCATTAATTAATGCCCTGCCATAAACCGCGCGCGATAACCTGTCATAAAACCAGGCGGAATTGTTGTAGTTGGAGGGCATGGGTTTTTATTAGTTGCTTAAGTTGGATTGGGTTGATTAAGTTATAATCAATGTGCTAAATTAAATATTCAACCACTCTCTTAATCAACTTATTCAACAAATACCTATATTTAACTAACCTCATAATTTTGTTAAACATGAATGCATTATTTAATAAAATAACATTTCTGGTAGTTTTAATAGCGGGTGTAACCAACCTGGCCGCACAGCCCACCAAGCCCGACGATAAATACAGTCGTATGGAGGTAATGATCCCCATGCGCGATGGTATTAAACTGAACACGGTTATCTACACCCCAAAACAAAGATCAGAAAAACTCCCTTTCTTGTTAACCCGCACGCCTTACGGGGTTAACGACAACGAAAGCCCCGAGCGGCAGACCTATATAAAAGACATGGCCGCCGATGGCTATATTTTCGTTTTTCAGGATATCCGGGGAAGGTATCAATCCGAAGGAACATTTAAAATGCAGCGTTTTAGCCGCGATAAAAAAGATCCGAAATCAATTGACGAGGCGAGTGATACTTACGATACCATTGACTGGTTGTTAAAAAACATCCCTGATAACAATGGCAATGCCGGCATCTACGGCATATCCTACGATGGCTGGACGTCTATCATCGCCGCTGCTGACCCGCATCCGGCGTTAAAGGCAGTTTCGGAGCAGGCTACGCCTTCGGATATGTTTATGAACGATGATTTTCATCACAATGGGGCTTTCAGGCTTAGCTATGGTTTTGAATATTCGGTTTTAACCGAGGCGGCTAAAACAGATTCGCTCTATAATTTCCATGAGTATGATACATACGATTGGTATTTAAAATTAGGGCCACTTTCAAACATCAACAAAAAATATGCTCATGGCACACTGCCTACCTGGAATAATTTTATAGCCCATCCCAATTACGATCAGTTTTGGCAGGCTCAGGCTTTGCGAAACAGGTTAGATGAGCCGCGCACGGCCATCCAGCACGTTTCGGGCTGGTGGGATCAGGAGGATATGGTCGGTCCACAAGATGCTTATAATGCTTTGGAGAAGCGCGACACCAAACATCAAAACTTCATTGTATTGGGCCCCTGGCGGCACGGCGGCTGGGGCGGCGGCGAAGGAACAAGTTTGGGTAATATTAAATTTGATGACCAGCATACCGCCGCTTATTTTAGGAAAGAGATACAGGCGAAATGGTTTGCCTGGTACCTTAAAGGTAAGGGCGATGGTAATTTTGCCGAGGCCATATCGTTCCAGACAGGATCGAACCAATGGAAAAATTATTCGGCCTGGCCACCTAAAGAGAGTGTGATTAAAAACATTTATTTCCGCGCTGGGGGAAAACTATCATTTGAGGAGCCATCGGCAACAGGATCGAAGCCATTTGATAGCTATGTCTCCGATCCGGCAAAGCCGGTACCCTACCGTGCCCGCCCGGTTGAAGAAACTTACGGCCCTGGCTCGCGCTGGTATACCTGGCTAACCGACGACCAACGATTTGCCGACGGCCGCCCGGATGTTTTAAGCTGGCAAACTGACACCCTTAACGAAGATGTTACCATAACAGGCAATGTGTTTGCTAAGCTGTTTGCATCCACAACCGGCAGCGATGCGGATTGGGTAGTGAAACTGATTGATGTTTACCCCGAAGATTACAAAAAGGAGCCCAAAATGTCGGGTTATGAATTGATGATTGCCGATGATGTATTTCGCGGCAGGTTTAGGCATAGTTTTACGAAGCCGGAACCCATTATACCCGGTAAGGTTGAAGCGTACACCATCGATCTGCATGGCGCCGACCACGTGTTTAAAAAGGGCCATAAAATAATGGTACAGATACAAAGCACCTGGTTCCCGGTAATTGACAGAAATCCGCAAAAGTATGTGCCCAATATTTTTGAAGCCAAGGAAAGCGACTACCAACAAGCAACGCAAAAGGTGTATCATTCGGTAGGGTTTGCAAGTTGTATTGAATTGCCGGTGGTGAAGTAAGGTTTTCGAATTGGTCTCCCCATGTCAGTTCGAGCTCAGCGAGAAAGCTTTACAAACTTGCTTGAACGCAATGCATAGTCTGTTCACATGGTATATAAGATTTCTCACTGCGTTCGAAATGACATTTTAAGCACTAAAACGCCGGTATCTGGTTAAACGCCAGCAACACTAAATACTGCAAAATCAGCACTCCATCCATATAAAAAAAGTAGTAATACTCATTCTTTTCCCATTTCGATTTAAAGATGAGCCATCCGGTTAATATGGCTGTGGTGGTAAGGGCGAAGAAGCTGGCGCTAAAACCATTGTTCCTGAAAAGGAAAAGAAGGATAATATAGCCAGCCAGTAACACCTGGCAAAACAGGTAGGCATTTTTTTCGCCCCATACTGTCGGGATGGTTTTTAAACCCGATTGTCGGTCCTGGAAAAGGTCGCGGATATCAAAGGGTACGGTTAGGGCGGCAATGAACAGGAAACGTTTGGCTATCAGCAGCGTGGTGTCATGCATGGAGATAGCTGTTAAATGAAAACGCTGGGCTTCCAGTATCGGCAGCAATACAGTGCTCATGGTCCATACCAAAGTGATCAGGAATGGCTTTAAACCGGGAATGTTGCGTAAACCAAACTTTTGATCGCCAATAGTAAATAGCGGAATACTGTAACAGAACGATATAATGCCCAGGAAGATAAGCAGCAACCGCGATTCGGTAGACATTAAATACAGTAGCGGAACTAACGAGAGCAAGCAAACTATAGTAATGCTCACCATTAGCCGGTAATGTGCAAAAAACCAGCGTATACGCCGGTACGGCGATTTTTCGGGCTGGGCCGGTTTGGTAAGCAATATGCTAAAATTATAAACCCCCAGGGTGGAGGTAAATAACAAGCCAATTACAGGAAAAACCGGTTTGGCTGATATTAAATAAAATGTAACCAGTCCCTGCGCAACGGCGCAAAGCGACATGAAAACATTACTGAAGAGCAGAAAATCAAACGCGGGCTGAAATATTTTCTTCATCTGCAATAGGGGATGTGGTGCCGGTACTGTTTTTTATGTTTTTATAATGGATGGAACGGGGCCGGCTTTTAATGTAAATATCGTAATCTCCGGCAATATTCCAACCCTTCCCGAAATTTGATAAAAACCATAGCCAACGTTTACGTATAGCTGTTGTTTAGCCTGGTTATAAAGGCCCTCCCATTCGTTGTAAATGTATTCCACCGGGCTCCATTTAACGTGCTCTGTTTGTACGCCAAACTGCATGCCATGGGTATGGCCCGAAAACATCATATCAATTTGCGGGTATTTCGGCACCACCTCGGCACGCCAGTGCGATGGATCGTGCGAGAGTAATAATTTTACCGGCAGGTCTTCTGTGTTTTTAACGGCCAAATCCATGCGGCCGTATTTAGGGAAACGGCTAAAATTGCCCCAATTTTCGATACCTAATATACCAATTTCTTCACCGTTTATTTTTAGGCGGCGGTTTTCGTTTTTCAATAAATCCCAGCCCATGTTTTTGTGGGTGACTATTAAATCGTCAAGGTTCTTCTTTTTGGCCGCTGGGCTTGCCCAATCGGTATTGGGGCCATAATCGCCATAATCATGATTCCCTAATATAGAGAATACACCCAACGGCGCCTTCACTTTGCTGAAAATATCCTGGTAGCCATACATTTCGGTGCTTACACTGTTCACCAAATCGCCGGTAAAAAATATAAGCTCGGCCTTTTCGCGCATTAGCATTTCAACGCCACCCAAAACTGCTTTTTTATTAAAAAAGCTGCCCGAATGGATGTCGGATATTTGACTAATCGTAAGGCCGTCAAAGGCCTTTGGCAAATTGGGCAGATACAGATTTTGGCGCTTAATCTGATAATCGTACAAAGTGCCTTTCATGGAAAATGCAATGGACGCTAAAGGAACTGATGCCGCCAAAATACCAGCCTTTAACAGAAATTCGGAACGGGGAATAGCATCCGCGGTGGGGGCGGTAACTTTTGTAGCCGGTTGGTTTTTAGCAGGATGGCGAAAAAACTTTACTGCACTAATCCTGAGATCATCAAAGCCCAAAAAAACAGAAACCGTTAATTTACAAATCTGTGCAAGAAAAAACAACAATAAAAAAGCCGAACGAAAGCCCACGCCAATAAAAATGAGATAGATGCCCGACAGAAAGCCAATTATCAAGCATACCGAACCTATCCGGTAGGTTTTATAAAACCACTTCTTTTGTAAAAAGCCCCATTTTTTTGGCGTTGCGGCAATACGTTTCAGGATATAAACATCCAGTAGTATGTGTACGGCTATAAAAATTAAACCGGTAAGCAATTGCTTCATTGCAAACTAAATATGTTCAAAATTAATAACGGTCGTCATCAATATCCAAATCGTCCTCGTCGGGCTGTAAATTAAACAGGCTGTTAAACATATCCGAAAATGCAAAGCCATTGTCAAGGAAACCTTTGTTCAGTTGCGAAAATTCTGATAAGCCGTGCAATACAAACTCCATCAGCAATAACTCCTGGTTTTCGGTAATGCGGGGATGGAATTTTTTTACCAGTCCTTTTAAACCCGTTACCGAATTTAGGGCTTTTTTATACTCTTGTAGAGGTAATTCATCAACAAGTGAAAGGTTATTACCATCACCGAACCAATTAATGATTTCAGCATAAGGGTTTGGTGCTTTAGTCTTTTTTGCCTTTTCGGGATCGGGGAAAAATTGAAGCATCAGGGTTTTGATAGCTTTGCCAATCAGGATGTTGGCTACCTTGCCCGGGCCTTCCAGTTCGCCTTCATACACCAACTCAATTTTGCCGGTAATGGCCGGGATAACACCCAAAAAGTCGGCAATACGTACGGTGGTGCTTTTTTCGCGATTGATCAGCATCCGTCGTTCTGCATTGCTTACCAAATTCTCAAAGGCCGATATGGTTAGACGTGCTGACACACCCGATTTTTTATCGATATACTCTGAATTTCGGGCCTCAAATGCAATTTGTTCCACAAGGTCCTTCACTAATCCGTCAACTTCAATAGCCTGGCGTTGCTCGTCGGTAAGTGATGCTTCCTGTTGGGTTATCTGGCGCGAAACATGAATGGTTCGAGGGTAGTGGGTTAATATCTGGCTTTCAATACGGTCTTTAAGTGGGGTAACTATCGAACCGCGATTGGTATAATCCTCGGGATTGGCGGTAAATACAAACTGCAAATCGAGTGGCAGGCGCAGTTTAAAACCGCGTATTTGTATATCGCGCTCCTGTAAAATATTAAACAGGGATACCTGTATACGGGCCTGTAAATCGGGCAGCTCATTAATCACAAAAATACCGCGGTGTGCACGAGGTATCAGGCCGAAGTGGATCACCCTTTCGTCCGAATAGGTGAGTTTCATGGTGGCTGCCTTTATGGGGTCAACATCGCCAATCAAATCGGCAACAGTAACATCGGGGGTTGCCAGTTTCTCGGTATAGCGTTCAGAGCGGTGTACCCATGCAATAGGGGTGTCATCGCCTTTAGTGGTTACCTCGTTATGGCCAAACCACGAGATGGGGGCCAACGGATCGTCATACAATTCAGATCCTGCAATATAAGGTACATATTCGTCTAATAGGTTTACCAGCAAGCGGGCAATACGGGTTTTGGCTTGTCCGCGTAAGCCAAGCAACAAAATGTTATGGCGCGATAAAATTGCAGTTTGTAAATCGGGGATAACGGTATCTTCAAAACCAACTATTCCTTCAAAACCACCCTCGCCTTTTTGCAGTTGGGTAATCAGGTTAGCCCTTAATTCGTCCTTTACCGAGCGGCTTTTGTAATCTGTTTTTTTTAACTCACCGAGTGTTTTTATATTTAATAATTTGCTCATTGTTTCTTTTGTAGTCCGGAAAGTCGGGAAAGGCCGAAATCCGGAAGATTAAATCTTAATAGTGTTCAACTGCCCTTTCGTCTGTACTGACTTGCCGGACTATGCTCCATAAATACTCACTTCGATGAGGTTTTGATCGGGGTCGCGAAAATAAATAGAGGTAACTTTTCCTGCCGCTCCGCGCCGTTCAACCATACCTTCAACCGCTATTTTTTTATTTTCAAGCTCTGCGTTTACCTGTTCAACCGTGTCGGTTATCGTAAAACAAATGTCAATGGGCCCCGGTACAGGTGACTGGCCCTCGGCCTCAAAGCCCCGTCTTTTTTGATGCAGTGTAAGCAGTTGGCCCCCAAATTTTAACATTTTTTTTCGGGCCGAAAACTCCTCAACCTCCATGCCGAACAGGCCTTTGTAAAAATTGCAAGTCTCGTCGATGTCTTTTACTGTTAAAACCAGGTGGTTTATACGCTCAATGTTCATGTTATTTCATTTGAAAATTTGATAATTTAAAAATTTGAAAGCGGAAGATCTTGTCATCTTCAAATTTTCAAATTAAGACATTTTCAAATTATCTCACCGTTTTCCTTCTGTTTTTAATATAATCTTCAAAAATATATTCGCCCAAACCGGTTAGCGAGCTGTAAAAAGCTTTGCCGCCGTTTGTTTCGGTAAATTTACGCACAAATTGCTGCAAATAGGGGTCCTTGGCAATCATAAAAGTAGTGATAGGTATTTTTAAGCGTTTGCATTGGGCAGCCATGTTCAGGGTTTTGTTAACCACCTTTCTATCAAGCCCTATGCTGTTTTTATAATACTTGGTACCCTCTTTTAAGCAAGTGGGCTTACCATCGGTTATCATAAATATTTGCTTGTTGTGCGTTTTGCGGCGGCGCAGCAAATCTGTAGCCAGCTCAAGCCCGGCGTAGGTATTGGTATGATAGGGGCCAACCTGCAAATAGGGAAGGTCCTTTAAGGTAATGGGCCAGGCGTCGTTACCAAAAACTACAATATCCAGCGTATCCTTGGGGTATTTGGTTTTGATGAGTTCGGCCAATGCCATCGCTACCTTTTTTGCCGGCGTAATCCGGTCTTCGCCGTAAAGGATCATGGAGTGCGAGATATCAATCATCAGCACGGTGGAAGTAAGGGTTTTATAGTCCATTTCCTCCACTTCCAGGTCGCGCTCGGTCATCATAAAATCGCCGATGCCGTGGTTAATCTGGGCGTTGTGGATAGATTGCGTCATGTTAATCTGATCCGGACTATCGCCAAATTCAAACTCCCTTCGCTCCGCATTCTTTTCGTCGCCCTGCCCTGATTGTGGTGAGCGGTGATTGCCCTTGCCCGATTTTTTCAGCTTACCAAAAATCTCTTCCAATGCCGACTGACGAATGCTTTGTTCGGTTTTAGCCGTGATGCGTACCTCGCCCTTTTCATTATCATCAGTGAGATAACCTTTTTGCTTTAATTCGTCAATAAAATCGCCCATACCATAATCATCATTGGTAAGGTTGTATTGTTTGTCGAGCTCGTTAAGCCAGGCCAAAGCTTCGCCTGCATCGCCTGCCGTATAGTTCAGCAATTCTAAAAATAACTTTAATAACTCCTCAAATCCGCCTTTTTGGATCTGATTGGGTTTAAACTTCGAAAACTCAAAACCGCGCATGGTGTACCCTTTCTGTTATAAAATAACGGATAATTTTTGTGAAAAGTTTGAAATGGGCGATTTTAAACAGAATTGTTATGCAGGTATGACATTCGGGTTTAGAGATTAAAGGTCGGAGGTTAGAGGTTAGTCCGAAAGTCGGTAAAGTCCGGAAAGTCCGAAAGAAGCTGCAACCAACGTTTCGACAAAAATAACTTAAGTTATATAGAAGGTAGGAATACGGAGGCTATTCACAACGTTTGGCTTTGCGCCCTGGATTTTTGCCGCCCAACCAAGGATGATTAAAATACAGTTTTTTATCTCATCGGAAACCAACAGCCGACTTTAGTAAAGAAGCTTCTAAAAATCAATAAGGCGATAGCCAATTTTGCTGATGTGTCGACAAGTTATATTTAAAGATGCCTGCACGCATACCTGAATAAAGGATGTTATTCTTTATTACAACAGAATTCGGATAAAGCCCATTAGACCATAGCCCATTTTCTATAAGTGTTGTTACTTTATTAGTACTTTCAATCTGTAAAAGGCTTTCAGATGTTATAATTATAAAATCGTTGTTTTTATCGACACAAATTGCCGCTGGCGCTTTAGGTAACTTAATATATTGCTTACTTTTCCATCTGCCACCTTCCTTATAAATATTGACAACGCTACCCTCCGACATACCGAGGTGTGCTAAACCCTGTATAGCATAGTACTTTTCATCTCGTTTAATAAACTGGACTATTTCATCGTCTGATATCTTATAGTGATGTTTTCCGTCTGCCGAATACCAACATAAATAACCTCCCCATTCACCACGGTAAAATCCAATAAGAAAACCATCCGTAACCTTCAAAACTGAAATGTCCATTTTACTGTCATTGTCTTCGGGTAGTTTTATTTTGGTAGGAAGATAGCTCCTTTCGGTATTGTGTTTGTATTTAACTACCCGAATAGTATCATTTTTCGAAAACACTTGCCACTCATCGAGCGAGTAATTGAATTTCTGAAGAGTGTCCTGGTTTGTTGAAATGGGGTGATTTTGCCAATTTTCTAATAAGCTTTTATCCGTCTGTGCATGGCAAGATGAACAAACAAAACAGATTAGCATAATAGGGATGTACTTAGCCATTTTTTAAATTGTCAGCTTCAGTATTTTAGTGCCTCAATTTGCTCTTCCCCATAAACCGGATTAGCCCCGCGTTTACCCGCCACAAATGCGCCGATATAACACGCCTTTTCCAATATCTTTTGCATCGGTTTACCTTCTACCAATCCGGCAATAAAAGTCGCTAAAAACGAATCGCCTGCGCCAACAGTATCTACCACATTGGCCGGGCAGCCCGGGTGTTCGTAAAATTCATGATCATGCCAGGCCATGGCGCCGTGTTCGCCGCGCGTTACGCAAATTGTTTTGGCGTGGTATTTCTTTTGAAACTCAGTGATGTTCTCTTTAAGGTTCTCGGTATTGCCTCCAATAAGCATGGCCGCTTCATCTTCGTTCATTTTTATTACATCGGCGCCGGCTGCCAGCGTTTCAATGGTTGACAAAGTGTAATGCGGTGGACGCAGATTTACATCAAATATTTTTAACGCAGTGGTTTCGTTTAGCAGGTTTAACAAAGTATCGCGGGTGATGTCCTGGCGGCAAGCCAAACTACCATAAACTATAGCCGATGCGTTTTGGGCGGCTTCAATCAGTGTTTTCTCGAGTTTGATGTTATCCCATGATACCACATCCGGGAAAATGTAGCTGGCATGGCCATCCTTGTCCAATGCTACTTTTACTTCGCAGGTAGGTAGTTTATCGTCTGTTTGCAGCAGGTTGCTGTAAAGGCCGCTTTCCTTTAAGAACTCAACTAATCCGTTGCCTGATTCGTCGTCGCCGACCCGGCTGGCAAACGAAACATCCATGCCTTGCTGTACCAAATGCCGCGCAACATTCATCGGTGCACCGCCTGCAGTTTTTTCATCGCCAAAGGCGTCCCAAAGTATTTCGCCGAAACAGAGTATGTTTTTCATAGTGCGATAAAGATAGACACGATTTTTAGGATTTGTTGGATTATGCAGGATTTTTGATTGCGGATTAGTTTAAAATAACGCTGTTACGTTTTGACAAAATAGCTTGCATAAAAAAGCAAGACTAATTTTAACACAAAGAAACAGAGAAAGCGCAGCGTTCACAGAGAGAAGAAAATATTTTTTAATTCCGTGATCTCAGCGACTCCTCCGTATTAAAATTCAAAAATTTGTTAGTTATATAGAAATATTAAATAACGTGTACTGTTTCGGGAGTAATAACTAAAAGGGAAATAATTTCAAAGTGTTTACTTTGCACACACGCTGGTGCTTTTTAAATAGTATAATTTATTGATAATTAAATAGTTAAATTTTAACCATTGGTTAAATTTATACAATTATCTAATAATCAAGTGTTTAATTTCGCATCGCTTTAAATTAGTTTTGCTTGATAATCAATAAGTTATCTTTTTTTTATCTGGCGATGTTTACATCAAAACAACAAAAAATTAATAATATTCTGTAATAAGTTTTGTCCGTTCACCCTGCATGACACTTTCGGTATTCGTTTATGCGGATTTTTTTAATCGCTTAAATTTAATAAAATGTGATGTGCTAACCGTATTTTGCCAATCATAATTTAAGCGAAATATGACGACTGGCCTTGTTTTGGGCAAATTTATGCCATTGCACCTGGGCCATATTGCCCTTATTGAATTTGCCTTACAGCGCTGTGATGAATTGCTTGTTTTAGTTTGCGCCAGTGATAGCGAACCTATACCCGGCGATAAAAGGTTAAGTTGGGTTGAGGAAACCTTTGCAGGTAACAACAGGGTAAAACCATTGCTGTTAAATTACGATGAAAGCCTGCTGCCCAACACCTCGGTATCATCCGAAGAGGTTTCGGCAATTTGGGCCGGGTACTTAAAAAAGCATTTGCCGCCAATAGATATTTTTTTTGCATCAGAGGCGTATGCCACTTACATGGGCCGGTTTTTGGGTTGCGATTACGTCATTTTTGATGAATTGAGGCAGACGGTGCCTGTTTCATCAACATTGATACAGCAATCGCCTTTCACGTATTGGGATTTTGTACCCAAACCTGTGAGGCCGTTTTATGTTAAAAAGATTTGTTTATACGGAACGGAATCGACCGGAAAAACTACGTTTACGGAAAAACTGGCCCGGCATTTTGACACCATCGGTGTTACCGAAATGGCCAGGGAAATATTGGAGCATACTTATGAGTGCACGCCAGCGCATTTAAGCCAGATTGCCGAATTGCAGGCCCGTACGATTAATCAAAAAATAAAGCAAGCTAATAAATTGCTGTTTGTGGATACCGACGTGAATATTACCCGCTCGTACAGCAAGTTTTTGTTTGATGCGGAACTGGCGTTACCCGGATGGATTGAAGAAGCTAATCAATTTGATTTATATCTTTATATGGATATAGATGCGCCATACATACAGGACGGAACCCGGCTAAGCATGGCCGACCGGGATTTGTTGAACACCTTTCACCGGCAGGAATTGGTAAACCGGGGGATTAAGTTTGAACTTTTGAGCGGGAGCTGGGAGGCGAAGTTTGAAAGGGCCATGGAGCTGATTGAACAGATAATAATTGGAGGTACCGGGCAGATTTGACAAATTTTAAAAGTTGTCAAATCTCATTGTAACCAATCCAATTATCCTACGTCTTATCATCAACAAACGCACGTTGCCCATGGTCGAGATATTCGAGAACATTCGTAAAATATATACTTTTAAGCAACCCTGTGCTGAATTGGCCGGGCATATCGAGTTTTTTTCTGAATCGTCATTCGAGGCTACCAGGCAGCACATTACCGGCGAAAGTTTTTCGGTAAAAATGTTCCCAAGCTGGACGCCTACTTTTTATATCAACCTTGGCGAACCTTATTATATTACCCTGGGTAACACCCGATATTTTATTAGGGCCGATGAGGATATCCTGATCCTGCGCAATTGCACAGTGGAGCGTTATAATAGCCCGGCTGATAATATTTTGACCGTGAAGTTTTTCCCCGGTGGACTGGAAGCGGTTTTGGGCATCAAACAGACTGCATTGCAGGATAAGGTAATTAATCTGAGTAAAATCCTCCCGGTTCAGCTACTGCAGCAAATTAAGCAGCCACTTGCGTTTGAGGAACGGATTGCGCTGCTACAAAACTACTTTTTAGCCCGGTACCGCAAGCCTGACGATTATTACCTGAAGTTTGTAAACGATGCCATTGATACGTATGCCGGCACTGGTCTGCAATTTAAAAATGCGGAACTGGCCGAAAAACTGTTCACCACTTCGAAAACTATCAATAGGTATTTTAACCAGGTTATCGGTACATCGCCTAAGAACTATTTCTCCATCATGCGTACCCGCACAGCCTTAACGGGCTATGTAAACCGTAGCGCAGCGTTTATTCCGTTTGAATATGGCTATTACGATATGAGCCATTTTTATAAGGATGTGGTGAAGTTTACCGGCCAGCGGTTGGTAGAGCATGTTTGAGATTTTAACACGGAGAGCACAGAGATTTCACAGAGGACGCAAAGAATTTCTAAAAAGACACTTTGTGTCCTTTGTGTTTTCCCTCCGTGAACTCTGTGTTAAAATCTCAAACATGCAATTTCATTTTGTCCGTTTTTTACTAAAATCGGTTTTATCTATTCGGTTACTTTGTTAAAAAATGGATCATGTTTAAATCAACCATATTAATACTTGTGCTCACCTGCTTTGTTTGGCGCGTAAGTTATGCGCAGCCAAACCCAGGTTATACCCCCAAAATTGAACCCTGCGACTGTATTTTTAAAGCCGATAGCAGCCTTAAAACCCGCTGTGCTTATTTAATAGTTCCGGAAAATCGGAGCAAGCCCAAAGGCAAAACCATTAAGCTGCCCTTTATTTATGTGGAAAGCAGTAACCCTAATAAACATAAGGACCCGGTACTGTATACCGCTGGTGGTCCGGGTGCAAGCTCATTACGCGGAGTTCGGTTTATCAATCGCCGGGCATTTATGCAGGATAGGGACTACATCGCCTTTGAACAACGTGGTACAACTTATGCGCAGCCCTGCCTCTCGTGTGATAACCTCGCCGAAGCAAAAAAAGAGGCCTACCGTAAAAACCTGCCTTTAGACAGCGTGACTTTACAAGCCGTTAAAGCCTGCCGCAAAAAGCTGATTGCCGAGGGTAACGACCTTTCGGCCTACAATACCATCGAAAATGCTGCCGATATTGAAGATTTGCGCCGGGCGTTAAAAATAGATTCTATCAACCTCATTGGCATCTCGTACAGCGGCGGACTGATGATGACGGTGATGCGCAACTTCCCGCAGCATGTGCGCGCTGTGATATTAGATTCGGCATTACCTGGTTTTGTGAATTACGAGGAAGATGCACTGTTCAGCATTAATGAGGCTTTTAACCGTATATTCAGCAACTGCGAACGCGATTCGACGAATACCGCATTGTATGGCAATATGAAGCAGCGTTTTCAGCAATATTTCAGTTCGGTTGGCGAAAAGGTTTTTACACTAAAGTATCTGGAAAAAGGAGGTAAAGACAGCATCAGCATTAAATATGGCCGCAATGAATTGCTGGATTTATTGGTTAATATATTACAGGATAACGGCTCGTTAAAACAACTCCCATACATTATTAACCAGGTAATGGCCGGCAGTCAAACCCCATACATGAAGCGCTATTTGGATGATATTTTTAACAGCGGCGGCAGTAATACAATGGGCATGCGCTATTCCATGTATTGCTCGGAGCAGATATATTTTGCCGATCAGCACTTAATCGATCAGCAAAATACTATATTCCCTTACCTTGCGGGTCTGCGGTTTAACAATGTAGATCACCCCATTTGTAGTTGCTGGGATGTAAAACCGGTAGATAAAGTTGTTAAGACACCGGTTTACTCTAATATCCCGGTATTGCTGGCATCGGGGGATACCGACCCGTATTGCAGGCCGTTTTATAATGATGTTATCCATCATTTTATGCCCAACAGTCAGCGGTTGTTGTTTACTGATAAAACGCACGCGCCGATTTTGAATACCAGGGTAGGGGATGAGCTGATAGGCGTGTTTTTAAATAACCCGATGAAAAAGGTTGTTCCGGATGGTAAAATGGTTGTAGCTTATTAAAATTTGAAATGATGATAAAAATATTTTTCTCACTGCTGTTATCAGTAATTATTCTGCCGGTATTTGCTCAAAAAGCGGATAACCGGATTACTATAGGCACCATTGATACCCTTAACTCTAAAATCCTTAACGAAAAACGGGCAATTTACATCCATATCCCCGATGGTGATAAAAACCAACGGTACCCGGTGTTGTATATTCTGGATGGCGAAACACATTTTCAATCGGCCGTGGCCATTGTGGAACAAATATCCGGCATTATCCCCAATATGGTTATTGTTGGCATTGTTAATACCGACCGCGAGCGAGACCTGACGCCAACCCATGTTAGCCCCGATAAGTTGGTTAGTCCCGGCGAAGCCAGGCATACCGGCGGCGGTGAAAATTTCCTGAGCTTTATAGAAAAAGAATTGATTCCGTATGTAGATACGCATTACCCAACCACATCCTACCGTGTGTTTAGCGGGCATTCCTTAGGCGGTTTAACGGTGATGAATGCTTTTATCAATCATCAAAACTTGTTTAATACTTATATTGCTATTGACCCAAGCTTATGGTGGGAGCAAGAAAATTGGATAAAAAGGCAGGAGCCCGGGTTATTACAACATAACCTAAATAACAAAGCGTTGTTTTTGGCCGTGGCAAACAATGTCCCCGAAGGTATGGATACGGTAAGCGTTCTAAAAGACACTACCGGCGCGGCCCCTGTTACCCATGCCTTACTGCCATTTGTATATTGGCTAAAAGAAAAACACCCGAATGGTTTGCGTTGGAGCTATAAGTTTTACCCGAATGAATGGCATGGCTCGGTAGAGTTGAACGCCGAATACGACGCCCTGCGCTACCTGTTTACGTTTTATCATTTTGATATGAACCATTTGCGGGCACACCCGGAGTTAAATGCTGATTCTTTGATTGCTGCCCATTTTGATGACGTGTCTGCAAAGTTCGGCTATAAAGTATTACCATCCGAAAGCCTGGTTAATGATGTAGCCTATGCTTACATGGGCATGCATAAAATGGATGCCGCCTACGCGCTTTTTAAACGGAACACTTATAATTACCCCCAAAGCGGTAATGCTTTTGACAGCCTGGGCGATTTTTATACAAATAAAGGGGATAAGCAAAAAGCTATTGAGGCGTACACCAAATCGTTAAGTTTACAGGAAACAGCGGATACCCGCAAAAAGTTGAATGATTTGAAATGAGCGCAGATTTGACAACTTTTTTAAAGTTGTCAAATCCATGAGGCTCCTACCGGCAACCTGAAATAAAAGTAGGCGCCATTTTCTGTGGTGTTGGCTAATATGGAAAATTAAAAATTTACGGGCAAACTAAAGCGAAAGCTGCTGCCTTCACCGGGTTCGCTTTCGATGGTGAATTTGCCATTGTGTTTTTTAATAATCTCTGATGCAATATACAAACCGAGGCCAACTCCCTGGTAAAGCATAGCGGTTTTGCTTACGCGATAAAACCGCTGAAATAGCTGGCCGATATCCTCTTTTCCAATGCCGATTCCAAAATCATCTACCTGTACCAAAATTTTACCGGATTCGACCCTTGCTTTTACTACTACCTTATCGGCATCCGGCGAATATTTTATCGCGTTGTTCAGCAAATTGATCATCACCTGCTCTATGCGGAACTGGTCGCCCTTGTAACGCAGGTTTATTGAATTTTCAAGTACAATGCGGTGTTTGCCCGATATCTGTTGCACATTGGAGATGCTGTTAACCAAAGCATCCGAGAAATTAAATTCTTCAATATTCAAGTCAATTTGCCCCGAATTGATGCGGGTCACATCCAGAAGATCAGCTACCAATCTTTCAAGGCGTTTAATGCTGTGGTTTGCATTTAAAATAAAGGCATAGGTTTTATCAGCTTTATTAGCCGTTTTTTCAAGAAGTTGATTAATGGCTTTAATATTGGTTAACGGTGTTTTAAATTCGTGGCTCACCATATTAAAAAACTCATCTTTCTTTGCTTCCGCCTTTGCCCGCCGTTCTTTTTCCTGCTTTTGAAACAACAGTTCCCTATTGGCTATGATTAATTCGGCGGCTCGTTTCCCCTTTTCTTCGTCCTGAAAGCCCAGTTCCTTCAGCGCAATAATCAATTCGGCGGCCCGTTTTTCTTTTTCTTCGTCCTGAAAATCGAGTTCAATATTGGCAATAATCAATTCGGCAGCGCGTTTTCCCTTTTCCAGGTTTAGAAAATCAAGTTCATTATTGGCTATCGTTAACGCCGATTCGAGTTTTTCCTTCTCCTGGTTTTGGAACACCAATTCGGAATTTGCGATAATTAATTCAGCGGCCAGCTTTTCCCTTTCCCGGTTTTGAAATAGCAAATCGGCCTTTGCAATAATTAATTCATCGGCAAGTTTTCCTTTTTCATTGTTTTGAAATAAGAGTTCCCTGTTTAAAATGATCACCTCAGCTGCCAATTTATCCTTCTCGCGGGTCTGCAAGTCAAGTTCCTTGTTCGTCGTTACTAACTCTGTGGCACGCAATTCCCTTTCGCCATTTTGAAAATCAAGCTCGGCGTTCGCCAAAATTAATTCGGCTGCACGCTTTTCCTTTTCGTCGTTTTGGAATCCGAGTTCGATGTTAGCCAGAGTAAGTTCTGCCGCCCGTTTGCCCTTTTCTCTATTTTGGAAATCCAGTTCAATGTTGGCGATAATTAGTTCGGCCGCCCGTTTTACCTTCTCATTATTTTCATAAAGTAATTCGGTGGTTGCAGCATTTAATTCCGCAGCAAGTTTTGCTTTCTCTTGGTTTTGGATCTGCAGTTCCTTGTGTGCAATTAATAATTGGTCCGATAGATCCTTAATATCCATTAATTTGTTTTAACAGGTGTATCGTTATAAAATAAGGATATCATTTTGTCCGAACAAACCGATATTTATTGGTGGCTGGCGCTGATTTTGAGGTGCTAAACTTAAAAAAACCGGATTGATGTAATGGTACGGAATAAAACGGTTAGTATTCAATTAATTACGATGTAAATTATTTTCCGAATTTACATTGTAACTCATAGTCCTCATTCTCGGCCCTACACTGGCCTCCCTGCTGCCAAAGCCCTATCCGCCCATTTTACGGCCAAGCGTTCACGATATTGGGCATAGCGGGCTTTAAAGGTCATTTTGAGTACGCTATCCAATCCGCCTTTTATGGCCAGGTTGTATACGCTGGCCGCTTTGCGGGTTACCGAGGCATCCCAGGCACGCAGGCTTAGCGAATAGCCACCTTCAACATATTTCATCCAGTGCCAATAGCCGGTGGGCATAAACAGGGTATCGCCATGCTCTAAAAATACCTCAATGCCCTCGACGCCGTCAAGGGCCGGGAATTTTTTAATATCGGGATTTGCCACATCATAATCTTCCAGTGCATAAGTGGCATTGGGGATACAGTATAGGCGGCGCTTCCATTTATTTTCGAACAGGATCACATGCTTGCGTCCGCCAAAATGGGTATGGAAAATATGCGGCAAATCAATGTCATAATGTAAAAAAGTAACCGAGTTCGATCCGCCGAAGAACATGGAGGGCATACTTTCTAAAAAGCCTCCCATTAAATCCTTCGGGAATGCAATGTCATCCAGCAGTTGTGGCGCCTGTTTAAAAATGTTAAAGAAAAATATCCTTAATTCGGTAGGCTCGCGCATAATCAGGTCCATATATTCATCAAAAGGCATTTGCGCGGCAGATGAATTGATGGGTTTAGATGGATCGGCTTTGGAGTTATCGTACAGCGGTACTACCTTACTGCCTACCACTTCTTTTAAGTATTCGGGTGTCCATTTTTGGCGGGCGGGCCAGTTATTGGTTAGGCCCTTAATTACCAGGGGACGGCGCGGATTTAAATAGCCGGCAGCAAAATCAGCGGGTGCAATGGTTTCAACAGTATCTATAGGGCGCAGTACAAAACTCATATTTCATTAACTCCTTTTTGTCAACAAAAGTTTAAATAAAACTTTAATACAGGGATTTAACAAAATAACGGAATAAAAGCCCGGCGATTGTTATGGAATTGTTAAATCAATCTAAAACTAAGCAGGTTCCTTTTCCAAAAGCGCTTTATTTGCCCGTTTAACAGCCAGTTCTTCTTTCCAACCCATGTAGGCGCCCTTAAAATTCTTCTTCATCAGGTCGTCGAACTTGCGTTGTACGGTTAAATTATACAAACTTTTTGCTTTTATGGCCCAGGATTTATCCCAGGCGCGCAGCGAAATGGAAAATGAACCCTCGAGGTATTTCATCCAATGCCAGTAACCGGTAGGCATAAATAGCGTATCGCCGTGTTCCAAAACAGCTTGCTGCCCTTCAATGCCCTGTAAAGCCGGGAATTTTTCGTAGTCAGGGCTTTTAATATCATAATCCTCGAGCGCATAAGTGGCAAACGGAATACAATACAGGCGTTCACTCCATTTTTGGTCGAACAAAATAACGTGTTTACGGCCGTTAAAATGCGTGTGGAATATATGAGCCAGATCGATATCGTAATGCAGGAAAGTTTCGGAACCTGCGCCGCCAAAAAACATATTAGGGTATTTATCCAAAAAGCCACCCATCAGGTTGCTGGGGGAGCGGTAGTCGTCTAATAGCTCGGGCGCATGTTTTATCGGGTCGAACAAAAATATACGAAGATCAGTGGGTTGTTTTTGTATCAGGTCGATATAATCGCCAAATCTCATTTCGGCAGCTGAGGCATTGATCGGTTTGGATGGGTCAGCTTTTGAGCTGTCATACAAAGGCACAACAATATCACCAACGGTTTGCTTCAGATAATCAAATGTCCATTTTTGTAAAGCAGGCCACTGTTGGGTTGCCTTGCGTATAATGAGCGGTTTGCGAGGGTTTAAATAGTTGTTAATAAAATCTTCCTTTTTTATTTCATCAACAATGTCAATCGGGGTAAGTAACATGTTCTATTTACAATTAATTAACAAGCAAAATTAATTAATTGTCAAAAACGCGAAAAATGGATGTTTGTTTTTGAAATTTAGCTGACAAATTGTTTGCTTCATGGTTGATGGTTCATGGCCGGAGGCAGGGAGTTCATAGTTGATGGTTCATAGTTCATGGCTGGAGCGATGTGAGGACACTTCTCTACTATGAACTACGAACCATTAACCATGAACTAATTAGGCATCAACACCGTATTCACTACATGAATAACGCCGTTGCTTTGGTTTACATCGGCAATAGTAATCCACGATTCGCCGCCCTTTTCGTCAACTAAATACAACTTTTTGCCTTTCGCCATAACCCATAACTTTCCGCCTTGCACAGTTGTTAACTCAGCTTTGCCGTTGCCAGCCTTAACTTTATCCCATAGGTCGGTAGCGCTTAAACGACCAGCTACTACGTGGTATGTTAAAACCTTTGTTAACACGGCTTTGTTTTCTGGTTTTACCAGGTTGTCAACCGTTCCGGCCGGCAACTTGTCAAAGGCTTCGTTGGTTGGTGCAAATACCGTAAATGGCCCTACCGACTCCAATGTTTCAACCAGGCCGGCTGCTTTTACTGCTGCAACCAGGGTGGTATGGTCCTTTGAATTTACGGCATTTTCAACAATGTTTTTGGTAGGATACATGGCTGCGCCGCCTACCATTTTGGTTTGTGCATTTGCTTTTTGGGCTGTTGCAAAGCTTACTATTGCAAAGGCCGCGATAATTAATTTTCTCATAGTTTTAATGTGTTTTTTATTTACATGAAACTACGATGGAATGGAAAATCCGGTTTTTGCCGGGGAGGTATTTTACCAATGGGGTTCTGGTAATGTATTGTAAATCAGTGGGAAAAATTTAGAAGCGGCCTCTTTATAGAAACATGATAGACTTAGAAAGGCATCAATTTGTAGCTGCCTCATTAAAAAAACAATTCCGATGCTATATGATCAGCATATAGTTTTCCAGGCGGGGTGAGGTAAATTGTATCATCTTTTTGTTCAATCCAACCATTATCAAAAAATTGGCGCGCTGCCGTTATTAGCAACGCCCGCGAACCATTGGCTATAGTATTTAATTTGCCCAAATCCAATCCCCAAATAGTACGCAGCGAGGTCATAATGTATTCATTAAGCCGGTCGGTTTCCGTTAATATTTCCGTTTCGGCGGGGATAGTTCCTGTTGAAAGTTCCTGTATGTATTTGGCATTATTGGCAATGTTCCATTGCCGGGTATCGCCGTTATATGAATGTGCCGAAGGGCCAATTCCCAGGTATTTTATGCCTTTCCAGTAATTGGAATTATGCCTGGAATAATGCCCCGGCTTGCAAAAATTTGATATTTCATAGTGTTCAAAGCCCTTTTGCTGCATGGCGTCCATCAGCTCAATAAACTGTTCGGCGCTTTGCTGATCGTTCATGGCGGGCTGCTTTTTCTTTTTAATGAACGATGCCAGGGCGGTTTTAGGCTCAACTGTCATCGAATAAGAAGACACATGTGGTACATCCAACTCGAAAACCTTGTTGAGGTTATGCTTCCATTTTTCATCGGTTAACAGAGGGTAACCATAAATTAAATCCACCGTTATATTTTCAAATCCAGCATCTTGTGCTCTTTTTACCGAAGCTTCTGCCTCGCCGGCGCGGTGTACGCGGTTCATCCATTGCAAGTCGTCATCAAAAAAAGATTGAATGCCGATGCTGAAACGGTTTACCCCGGTGTTGCGCAATGATTGCACTTTGCTTTTATCCAAATCATCCGGGTTAGCTTCGATGGTAATTTCGGCATTGGCTGATACCGTATGCTGGTTGGTAATGGTATTTATTAAACTATTGAGTTCATCCGCAGTTAACAATGAGGGTGTGCCACCGCCAAAGTAAATGGTTTCAACGGTTTCGCCATCCAGGTAGTTTTTTTGCAGTTTTATCTCTTTCAATAGCGCCTGCAAAAGTTCATCTTTATATTTTAGCGAGGTACTGAAATGAAAATCGCAATAAAAGCATGCTTGTTTGCAAAAAGGAATATGGATGTAAATGCCGGCCATGGCGCAAAGGTAAGCGCAATTACGAGTTCCGTAATATTTATGTTGAAAAGGACTCTATTCTTATTCGTAAACACGGATTGGTGAAGGGGCTAACGATAAACAAATAAAACGCTTCGCAATAAAACAGGGATCGATTTAGCCATACAAGATTCTAAACAAAAAAGAGCAGCTTACGTATAATACAGTTAAAAAACAATGACGGTCGGGCATCATAATAATATTGCTATTGAGAAGTTTATTGTTAAAGGACTCTTAAAACAAATAAATGGGTAGATTTAGGACGATGAGATCTCCAAAATATTCCTTTACTATCTTTTTGCTGGCGATATCCTTCGGTTTATTAGCCCAAACCCGGCAATTACATTTTGACCATCTTGGAACTGCAAACGGCCTTTCGGAACTCAGCCCTAACTGTATATTACAGGATAGCCGCGGGTTTATTTGGATAGGCACTGAAGATGGCTTAAACAGATACGACGGATATAAATTTAAAATATTCAGAAACGATGTTAAGGATACAGCGACGATTGCAAATAATTACATCCAGGATTTAGCTGAGGATAAGAATGGGAATATATGGGTAGCAACAGTTGGAGGCGGTTTAAATAAGTTGGACCGGAAAACCGGCCGTTTCCACCGTTATTTGTATAACGAAAAAAACAAGAATGGTATTTCAAGCAATTTTGTGAGTAAAATTGTTTTTGATAGTTCCGGGAAAATATGGGTAGGCACACAAAAAAATGGATTGGATTTGTTTGACCCCCGAACAACGCACTGGAGACACTATTTGCACAATATCCATTTTCCCGGATTCTATTTTTGAAAAATCCAGAATGTCATTGATCACATTCATCAGCCCGTCGCCGCAGTTTATAATAGTTTCTGTGTATTCATGCTGCTCATCGCTCAATTCGGTTTCGGCAAGTAGCGAGGCCATGCCGATAACACCATTCATCGGCGTTCTTATTTCATGGCTCATTGTTGCAAGAAAAATGCTTTTTGCCTGGTTTGCCTTATCTGCTTCCTGACGTGCAAGGTATTCCTGGTTCTT
>Ga0206947_1003_pt1 | contig 28222 bp, 28 predicted proteins | sample Alteio_BWOrgHeat_3_FD_153239 | JGI IMG/M metagenome (GOLD analysis project Ga0206947, IMG submission 153239) | Enriched cells from forest soil in Barre Woods Harvard Forest LTER site, Petersham, Massachusetts, United States -... | ecosystem: Environmental > Terrestrial > Soil > Temperate forest > O...
CCTCAAAGTAACAGCATGGCAAAGGGTTTATTCAGCGTGTTAAAGCCCGTTATGGTAAGCGGGTATTTTAGCGGATGGGTACAGGTATTTTTACCTGAGTCTTGAGTGAGAAGGCGTGAGTCAGAAGTCGTGAGACTTAAGTCGACCTATCCCGGGACTTCGGACTCAAGGCTCAAGACTTAAAACTTCACCTCGTAAATGCCATATTTAATGGCGAAGATGACCAGGCCTGCGGTGTTTTTACAGCCGGTTTTAATGAGCAGATTATTGCGGTGACCGTCTACCGTGCGGCTGCTGATAAATAACTTTTCCGAAATTTCGGCATTGGTCATTTCATCACAAATCATTTGCAAAATCATTATTTCGCGCTCGGTGAGGCTTATGGGGATACTGTTTAAGTTTTTGAGGCCCTGTTTGCGGTATTTGGCAGCATTCCGCATGGCATTTAAGGTGTCCAAATTAAAATAGAAACCCAATTGATGCGTATTATCGATGGTGGCAAATAACTCGGCCGTTTCGCAATTTTTTTTGAGATAACCGCAGGCTCCGGCTTCTATCATTTTGCTCATATACCGCTCCTCGCCATGTACCGATAGTACAATAACTTTTATAGATGGATATTCCTTGCGCAATACGGCGTTTAGCTCAACGCCATTCATTTCGGGCATATTCATATCAATCAGCGCAATATCAGGCAGGGTATCCAGTTTTGCCAGTTGATCCAGCAATGCCCTTCCATTTTCGGCCTGCGCAACCAACTCATAACCAGCGTTGGTATTAAGCAGGTTGGCCAAGCCCTCGCGGAAAAGGTTTTGGTCGTCGGTAATTGCTATGCGTATTTTGTTACTCATACTGCATTATATTATGCCCCGGGATTAATCAATATAAACATTGAAAACCCTTGCCCGGGGGCTGTTTTTATCCGGTATGTAGCGTTAATCATGCTGATTCGGCTTTCAATGTTTTGCATGCCCATCCCTTTTTTTAATGTGTTATCGTCGTTATCAAAGCCTTTACCATCATCGGTATAGTGAATGGTAAGGAGGCCATAATCCATAAAAATAGAAATACCTATTTGCTTTGCCTCTGCATGTTTTAACGTGTTGGATATCAACTCTTGTAATATCCTTATCAGCGACAACGACGCAGTATACGGCAGCTGCTCTGAAATTGTCTCCGCATGATTGATGATAGATAGGAAGGACCCGTTGCCATTGTTAATACTATCGCTCAATTCCTCTAAAGCGGCCGTAAAACCAAACAATGCTAAGGCCGGCGGCGACAAATTATGCGATATATTGCGAACGTTTTGAATAATCTTATCTATTAATTGTTTGTAACTATCTACAGCTTTCTCAATTTCGGCCCTGTCTGTACTGCTGTTATCCAGCCGGTTAAAGAGCATGCGTAAGTTTGATAACGAGCCGCCAACCTCGTCGTGCAGATCTTGCCCTATCCTTTTTCGTTCAATTTCCTGCGATTGTATTATAGCATTCATCAACTCCTTTTGCTGGGCCATTTCGGCATCGTGTATTTGCTGTTTGCTTTTAAGCAGTTTTTTTTTGGTTATGAATAAACAATAGCACAAAGGAAATCACCAGCAGCGAAACGCCGCCGGTGCACATAATAATAAGTATATAGATATTTTCTCCTAAGGTTTCCTGCATTTACTAAATCCCACCGCGAATAATAGATACATAATTAAAACAAGTGTTGCGTGAATATTCCACATTAAAGTATTGATAAGAAAGTCTTTTTTGCTCTCATGACCTATGGCAAGATTCGAAAAAGCAAAAATGAATAACGCGCCCGAGAAATATAATAATATACCAATATTTATCCAGTTCACCGGATTGATGGACCATTTGATTTCTAGATCATTTGTTTCGGCCAAATATGCCAGGCTACAGGCAATTATAATTAATGCCTCCACCGGGCGTGTATTGGTATTAAAATTATAGATACTCTGAAAAAAAAGGAAGTTAACAATGCAAAACAGCGGAAATATGATCATTAAATATTTTATCACAAGCCGTATTGTCTTATCTAACAGTATCAATAGATAAAAATAACCGAGCATCAAAAACTCGAATATGGTAAAGATGTGAAGCACAGGAAGATTTCGGATCTTGAAATCCGCAAGTAAAGAAGCCAATATATTAGCACTACCATCTAATAACAAATAATACCAGATAACCTTTAACGCTTTACCGGCGTATTTTCTGTGTATCAGGCCTGTACCAATAGGAACTAAAACACTTATTGGGACAACAATTCCGGTATATATCAAGTTGGCCGATAGCATATTATTTTTTGTATCGAAAATACGGCTCCGGGCTATTGTCCGCATTAAATAACGGGCTTTGCGGATTACACATTGACGGACACGGCTGCGTAAAATCATATATAGTTGAAGTCGCCGCACTATTCATCATTTCCTCCCGCGATACACTTTCGTCACTCGCCACCGTAAGCATATCCTTATTTTGCGCATCTACCGGAACCAGCATGCCGCATATCTGGTAAGGCGAATCTGCATCGGGCAGGCTCATGTATATCCTGATTGAACTTGCATCGGGATGTTGGGCGATAAGCCATTGAATATCGTCCATCCGGATATTGATGGCCCTGAAAATTAACTGGGGCGGCACCAAACCGGGATCTATCGGAGATTCACCGTTACCGATTGATTTTGAAGCCGACGATGGCAGTGACGACACCAAATCCCTCCAGGCCGAGGCCCGTTGAATAGCCTCGCTTAAGGGGATGGTTGGCGGTGCGTCGATAGCTATAATGTTGCGGTCGCTTTCGCTTGTTAAAACGCTGGTTTTCATAATTTAAATGTATTTGGGTTAAGGGATTTTAAAGATTATTTATCAGATGGTTGTTTGCACAATGCCATTTGCGGCGCTAAAACTATAGATCACTGCGTAAGTAGGGTCGCCGGCAAAATTTATACCGGTTTGAAATATGCCGAATGCCGCTACCCAAAATAAAAACTCCACATTTATATAAGGGTCATTTATAACCACGTTACCTGTAGCCGTCCGTCCGTAAGTGGCCAATGGCGTATTTGCGCTGAGCACTACCTGCGGCTGTAGCTGGGCAGCTACATCTGCCGCCAGGCCGGGCTGCAAGCCCCATGCCGAAAAACAGGCGGCAATTTGGTTGGTAAGGCTGTCGTAATTACCTGCAACAGGCGCATAATTCAATACTGTTCCATAACTGGTATTTACGGCCGTGGGACTGATCGATTTAAAAACGCTGTTAAATATAAAAACGGATTGGCTGTAAGTTGCATCAAGTGCATCAAATATAGCCAGCTCCAGCGGCAGAGCGCCGTCCGAGGGCGGCGGCGGTGGAAAGGGTGACGTCATGGTGCGCGGCTCCAGCGCGATAGTAATTAGGTCAAGGTCGTAGATGGCCTTTTCGGGAGCGGTGACGTTCGATTCTGTTAGTATTAAAATTTCGGCAATAGAAAGCGAGATGCTTGAGGCAAATTGTCCCATACAATAAAGTTTAGATAACGATTACCTACTCTTTTACGGCTTTTCGGTATACGCCTTGTTAACGGCCATCAACAAAACAAAGTTATCTAAAAAACAGGCAGGTTGTAAAGGATAAAAAGCTTAGTTTATTAAACAGGTGTTTTTACCTGGTTGTCAGCATTCCTTCTTTCAAAATAAACTGATCTGCTTTCCATTTTTCGGTACAAACAAATCATAATTAAAGGGCGGCATATCCTTGTCGGCTAAAAAGCGGGTACAGGCCAATTTAAACATTTGATGGATTGATTCGGCAATTTTACCTTCGCCACTCATGCGGCGGCCAAACTCGCTATCGTTTAAATTGCCGTCATGACATGATTTAATCATATTCAACACCTTTTCGGCTTTGTTGGGAAATGCCTTGTGTATCCAGTCGGTAAAAATCTCGGCAATGCTGCCGTTTAGCCGTACAATAGTAAAGCCAGCTGATAATGCGCCCCTATCAGCTGCAGCCTTAATAATAGCAGGCACCTCGTTACTATTAAGCCCGGGAATAATGGGCGCAGCCATTACCCTTACGGGGATGCCTTTGTTTGATAGTTTCTCAATTACAGATAGCCTGCCGCTGGCGGTTACCGTACGTGGCTCCAGCTTTTGACGAAGCTGTTCATCCAGGGAGGTGAGCGATACATTTACATGCACCAGGTTCATGGCGGCTAATTCCTCCAAAATATCCAGATCGCGCAGGATGACGTTATTTTTGGTGATAATGGCTACCGGATTGCGGTATTTTAAAAACAACTCCAAAAGCGCACGGGTAATTTTTAGTTTACGTTCAACCGGCTGGTAACAATCTGTATTGCCCGATAATAGAATGCAAACCGGTTGATAGTTTTTTTTATTAAAATAATCTTCCAGCAATTCGGGGGCATTGCGTTTTACAATTATTTTGCGCTCAAAATCAAGACCGGCGCTAAACCCGTAATATTCATGCGTATTGCGGGCGTAACAATAAATACAGCCATGCTCGCAACCCTGATATGGGTTTATAGAGTACATGTGGCTTAGATCAGGACTGTTTGATTCGCTTACAATTTTTTTAGGTGTTTCCTCAAAAAGCTGGGTTGCCGTATTTTCTATCAGTGGTTCGTCAATGCCCTCAATATGGTCAAGTACATATTTGTTTTTTAAAAACTTGTTATGTGTATTTACCTGTGCGCCGCGTCCTTTAAAAAAATCCGGGTTATCCTCATGTGCCATAAAACAAATTTACTAAATATTTTAGCAAATTACAATTCTATCAATTTATGTTTTATAGCGTACAATACCAGGCCAATACGGCTTTTTATATTTAGTTTTTCGAACAAGGTGTCGCGGTAACCATCAACGGTTCGTGTACTTAAGCACATTTGTTCAGCAATTTCTTTGTAAGTAAGTTCGGTGGCGGCCAGGCGTAAAAATTCAATTTCGCGCCCGTTTAGCCGCAGCTGACCAAAAGCGGGGTTAAAGCTGTTTAACAAAAGGCGGGTGGCAAATTCGGGGTAATAAGGTTCGCCATTGGCTACGCTTAACAAGGCTTGTTCAAACTCGTGTGGTTCCGAGTCTTTAAGCAAATAGCCTTTAACACCCATTTTTATCATCTTTACTACCATATCCGGGTCATTTGATACAGATAGTACAATGATAGCCACATCCGGATAATTTTTTATCAGCCAGCCGGCCGACGACACGCCATCCATCACCGGCATATTCATATCCAGTAAAACAATATTGGGTTTAAACTTAGGCGATATTTTTTGGATCAATTCTTCGCCGTTTCCGGCTTCAAAAAGCACATTATATCCGTTTAAATTGCTAATTAATGATGCTATTCCGCTTCTAAAAAGGCGGTGATCATCAACCAATGCTATTTGAATGATTTCCATTAGTGTACAAACCTTTATGTGATGGGTTTAGGGTTATATTAATACGGCATCCATTGCCCTGCGAACTATATATTGTTGCCGCTGCCCCTATTAAAGCCGCACGGTTGTGTATATTTTTTAATCCTAACCCTTTGCTGTTATTTATTAAATCGGGCGAAAAGCCAACGCCGTCATCTTCGAGGGTCAAATTAAACAAATCGGGATGATATTGCAAGGTGATTTTTAAATGTTTTGCGGAAGAATACTTAAGTGCATTATTTAAAGCCTCCTGGAAAATACGGAACAACACCAATTCGCGCTCAGCGCCTATAGAATAAATATCACCATCTACGAATAATAAAGCATCTATTAATCCACTGCTGTTAATTCTTTCGGCCTCTGTTTCAATAGTTTTAACTAAACCATGCGCTGTAATATAATCATAACTGAGGCTTTTTGACAGATTGCGTAAATCCGAAATTGTTTGCGCTACCAACTCGCGGTTTTCACCAATCTTTGCACGCACATTCTCGTCAGCAACAGGAATCATCCCCAGGTTAAGTTTTACAAATGATAGTACTTGCGTGATGTTATCATGAATTTCGCGGCTGATGTATGCAAGCGTCTGTTCCTGCATCTCGATGCGTGTTTTAAGCAACTCCTGCTCAAATGCCGACTTTAACTCCTGTTGTTCCTGCTCGTTTCGCTCCTGACGGCTACGGTATAAAATAACGAAATAGACAATAAAGCCTATTACTACGGTAAAAAGCATTGCTGTTGACAATACCAGCACCTGGATGTTTTCATATCGCATGGACTTTCCTGTTTTCTTTACTATCAGCTACTATGGCAATGCCCGTTAGAATGGTAAATATATACAATATTACAAACCATAAGTAAAAAACCAGCGCATCCACTCCTGCGTTTTTCTTGAAAACATTGGAAAGGCCGATTTGTAAAAACAAGGTTGTTGAGTAAAATATGATGGCCGTATTATACCAAAAAACACCTTGTTTTAAAATTGGTGTTTTTGATGGGCAAAGCAGCATTTGCCTAAAAAGCAAAAGAGAAAATACAGCCAGCGATGCCAGGGTAACCAGGTTCATGTAAGTAGGAAATTCACTTGTAAAAGGCTGCCAAATTAATGCGTTGATAACTGATAGCACCGAAACAATGATAATGGACAGGATGATGCCATTTTTTACTCCCCGGCCGTTAAACAGATGGTAATAGATCAGCGAATAAAAAATATATTCGGACAAAGCCTCCACGTGCAGCACAGGAGCATTGGTTTTAATCACTTTTACCGAAACAATAGCGAGCAAGGCTGTTATCATCGAAATAATTGTTGCGATGGTCAATATTTTAAAAGATATCCCCAACTTTTTATAGCAGGCAATACCCGTAGTTGCAACTATTAGCAACATCAGCAAATAGCCATACGATACTATAACATAAAAAGACATGCGAGCTAAATATTTTTGTTTTAATACATTAAAAAAACTCCCCGGCAAGATAATTGCCAGGGAGGAATTTCAAACTGCAATATAAGGCAATTTTACCTGGCAGTTTATCCTAAATTAGTACAAATAGTTGGGCACGGGGGCCAATCCGAATAAATATTGCCGGTAGCTACATACGTATAGCCGGTCACTCCACCCAAATTGGGTTGTGCTCCAACTACAACCAGGTTAAATATATTTACCGGCTGCCCTTTAAAAGCAGCATCCTTAGCGATGTCGATACTTATTCCCACAACCGACGTATTGCTTAACATATCTTCCAGGCTCGTTCGGTCAATAAAAAAGCCATTCAGAAATTGGGATGCCGGAGTTAACAGGCCGGGCCCCCCAAGGGCCGAATTCTGTTGCTGGTACTCCTGGGTTAAGCTCTTAGCTTCAGCCAGACTGATGATTGTTGCCATGTTGATTAATTAGGGTTTTAGTTTAAATATTCATCAAGTATACCATCTGCCAATGGCATTTTATACCGTGAAAACACGGTATTTTACCCCGTGAAAACAACACTTTCGTGTTATTGCTGTTTATACATTATGCGCCTATTTCTTCAACACATTTTAAACAAGCCGGTTATCACGCTGGCCAACAGATTCTCGTCGCGGCCTGATAAAAAGAGGGTGGATAAGGCATTGACAGGTTTGTATAATAACATCGTAAGTGATCCCGGAAAAAAAGGGTTTGTTTTACCTTTCGATGCTGACAAGGACCGGTTTATTGTATTGTCCGATCAGCATAAAGGAGCCCGCGACGGAGCCGATATTTTCGCTGCTGCCGAAAAAAACTACCTGGCAGCGCTCGAATGGTATCATCAAAACAATTTCTTTTATATCAACCTTGGCGACAGCGAGGAGCTTTGGGAAAACCTGATTGTGACGATAAAGCGGCATAACCGCGATACGTTCGAAATGGAGAAGCGGTTTATAAAGAAGGAAGCTTTTGTTAAAATATTCGGCAATCACGATCTTTATTGGGATAACGATCCATTGGCGGCCAATAACCTTGAAGACATATACGGCCAAAAAGTTGTTATTTATGAAGGCCTGATACTTAAAACAACGACAGGTGAAAAACCTTTGGAAATTTATTTGACCCATGGCCACCAGGGCGATTTGCAAAGCGACGGCAATTGGTTTAGCAAGTGGTTTGTATCGGACGTTTGGGGGCCGCTGGAATCGTTTTTGCGGATAAACCCTAACACCCCTGCCAATAATGACGAATTGAAGACCGCCCATAACCAAATGATGTATCACTGGAGTTCGAAGCGCAAAAACATGCTGCTTATTACCGGGCATACGCATCAGCCGGTATTTAAATCGTTAACTCACCTTGAAAAACTATATGAGGAGTTATCAAAAGCAAAACAACTCAAGGATAAAACTGCCATCGCGAATGCTAAAATACAAATAGCAAACAGGGAAGGCAAGGGGGATAAAATTCCTGATTTTAAGGGATATCTGGACACTTATTTTAACAGCGGTTGCTGCTGCTTTGACGATGGCGATATAACAGGCATTGAAATAGCAGATGGCTGTATCAGATTGATTAAATGGCAATACGCCGGTCATTCAAAAAGCGAAAGATTGGTTTTGGAAGAAAGCCGGCTGGAAGACCTGAAATTGTAGAAAATTAATGGTTCTATAAAATTTTTACCGCAGAGAACACTAACGAATCGCAGAGAGCGCGGAGCTTTTAATTGCAAAATTTCAATCCTCTCTAATACCTTACTTCGTTAGTTTCCTTTTTCTCCGTGTACTTTGCGGCTCCTCCGCGTTCTCCGTGGTTAAATTCCAATACAAAACGCTATAGCGCAAAAATTCCCGGTTTCAGTAAAATGAAATTTAACCGTCCAGCAAAAACACAAATAGTTCTTTCGGCCCGTGAGCTCCCAAAACAAGCATCTTCTCGATATCGGCAGTACGACTGGCCCCGGTAACATTGCTAATCATGGAAGGGAGATCGTTGCCGTATTTGTTTTTGATGAGTTTAAAGCCATCCTTCAAATCGAGCACCAATTGAGAGGTATATGCCAGTACAATATGTACAGGCGGATATATACTTAAGCGGCGCCCGGCCATTCCCGCGTTGGTTAGCAGCACACTGCCATTACGGGCAATTAAAGCTTCGCAAAGGGTAAAGCCAACGTCGGCTTGTTCAAAATCTTTATCGGTTTCAAAAAACGGGTATTCAAACCGATTTAATATTTTTTGCAGGTCGGGTTCCCAGCAATATATTTTGCGCCATTCACGCTCTTCGGCCAGGGTCAGCAGGTTTTCAATAAACTGAACTTCATCTTCACAAAAAACAAAGCGGCCCTGTACGGCAGTAAATTGCTCAGCAAAAAGCACTTCCAGCATTTCGTCTGTAGCGGGGTAGTGCGGCAGGTCCTCGACATTGGGATACGGGTTATCCCTTTTTTCCAAAAGCGCCTTCCGGATTTTTTTTAGTAATTTTTCCTTTGGTGTGGTGATGTCCCTCATGCTAAGTCTAAAGTCGCAAGTTCAAAGTCAAAAGTCTTTTTTGTTCTAAGCCAAAAGTCTTAAGCCCCTGGCCGAAGCGGTTAACTTCGTTCCCGGTACTTAAGACTTTCGATTTAATATTTATTATTGCTACGTACTTAAGACTTAAAAATCAAGACTTAAGACTAATAACGTTTATTCTTTCTCGTCCGGATTCCGTTGGAATGTACCTGAATGATCAGCTACGCCTTCGGGTACCAGGTTTTCAGCAACCGGCTCCTGATTTGATTCCGGTCCGTTTACAAATTCATCATAAGTGGTTCGGTTATCAAACGGACGCTTGCCTAAAATTTCTTCCAGATCTGATTGAAACAGGATTTCCTTTTCTAATAGCTTATCAGCTAATTTAATCAGGCCTTCTCTTTTATCAATCAATAGCTTTTTGGTCATTTCGTAAACCTCGGCTATCTGGTTACGAACTTCCATGTCTATCAATTCTGATGTTTTTTCAGAATATGGTTTATTAAACTGGTACTCGCCCTGGGTATCGTTAAACGATACGTTGCCAACTTTAGCATTCATACCGTATATGGTCACCATCGCGTAAGCCAGCTTGGTAATCCTTTCAAGGTCATTTTGTGCTCCGGTTGATATTTTACCAAAGGTGATGTCTTCGGCAACACGGCCGCCCAGCGTCATGCACATACCGTCAATTAATTGCTCGGTAGTGTACAAAAACTGCTCCTTAGGCAAATACTGCGCATATCCCAAAGCAGCAACGCCGCGAGGAACAATAGACACCTTAACCAATGGATCGGCATGTTCCAAATACCAGCCTGCAATAGCGTGGCCTGCTTCGTGGTAAGCTACGATGCGTTTTTCTTCGGGCGATATAATTTTGTTCTTCTTTTCTAAACCGCCTATTACACGATCGATAGCATCCTGAAAATCCTGCATATCTACCGCTTCCTTGTTTTTACGGGCAGCAATAAGGGCTGCTTCGTTACAAACGTTGGCAATTTCGGCGCCGGCAAATCCAGGGGTTTGTGCCGATAATTTTTTGGCATCAACACCATCAGCTAATTTAACCGGTTTTAAGTGTACCTTAAATATTTGCTCGCGGCCAATCAAATCCGGTTTATCAATAGATACCTGCCTGTCGAAACGGCCGGGGCGCAATAACGCCGAATCCAATACATCCGGACGGTTGGTTGCAGCTAATATAATAATACCCGAATCGGTGCCGAAACCATCCATTTCAACCAGTAACTGGTTCAGGGTGTTTTCGCGTTCGTCATTACCGCCTACTATATTGTTTTTACCACGGGCGCGGCCTATGGCATCAATTTCGTCAATAAATATGATACAAGGCGCTTTATCTTTTGCCTGGCGGAACAAATCGCGCACACGCGATGCACCAACCCCCACAAACATTTCCACAAAGTCCGACCCGGACAACGAGAAGAACGGCACCTGTGCTTCGCCCGCTACTGCTTTGGCCAAAAGGGTTTTACCGGTTCCCGGTGCACCAATTAATAAGGCGCCTTTTGGTATTTTACCACCCAGGTTGGTGTATTTTTTAGGATTTTTAAGGAAATCAACAATTTCCATTACTTCCTGCTTGGCTTCTTCCAAACCTGCAACATCATTAAAGGTAACCGATACCTGCGCTTCCTTATCAAACAATGTAGCTTTTGATTTGCCGATATTAAATATCTGGCCACCAGGGCCGCCGCCTGCACCGCCACTCATACGGCGCATAATAAACAGCCACACTGCAACCAGCAATACTGCCATTATAATACACTGTACAAACCAGTTTGATAGCAGGCTTTCGTGTCCTTGCTCAAAATTAGGAGATACTTTATCTGAATCGGGAACGTCTTTTTGAGCGTCGGCTATTTCCTTGGTTAATGCATCAAAACTGCCAGCCGTAAACTGATATTGGGGGGCATCGTCAGTATTGCCATAGTTAAATTTACTTTGATCTTTTTTTGCGTCGCTGAATTCCGTTTTAGTGGTTAAACTTTCTTTTTTGATATACACTTCAGCAATCACCAAATCGCCGTTTTTGTAAGCGGTTACTTTTTCTACATCATGCGTTTTCAACATGTTTTCGGCAAAACGCTGAAAACTGATAGTTTTGATAGTAGTGCCATTTAATAAAGTAGCAACCCCAAGCAATACCACAACAATAATGGCATAAAACCACATAATATTTGGTTTTGGGGGTTTTGGCGTAATTTTTTTATTCGGTATTTTCCGGAGGGGTTTTGGCTTTTCCAATTTATTATCTTTCATTTTTTACAAACTCAAACTTACAATCTTTTATTAATTTTTTGCGTGGATGTGAAGATGACGCATTTTTTAACACATCTGTGACGGATGGTTATGCGCTTTTATACATTTTTATCTCAGCATCGCCCCACAAATCTTCCATTCCATAGTATTCGCGCTTATCGGTTCTGAAAACGTGAACCACAACGTCTATATAATCCAGCAGTATCCATTCGCCATGCTCAAGGCCTTCTTTCCGCCAGGGTTCCTGCTGGGTGGCCTTAAAAACTTCATCTTCAACGCTATTGGCTATAGCTTTCACCTGCGTTGCCGACTCCGCATGGCATATCACAAAATAATCGGCAACCGAACTAAATATATTACGAAGGTCTAACCTTATAATTTCATTCCCTTTCTTTTCCTGTATGCCATGTATGGCTAATTCAGAAATGTATGCGGATTCAGTGAGCGTTTTGTTTTTTACCATCAAAAAGAATTAGTTTTGAACGGATTCAGTTTATTAATTATTATACTTTGCAAAATAACATATTTTCGGGGTTATTTGTTGGACAAAATTTTCTTGTATTAAAAGAAGTTGACTCTACCAATAATTTCCTCAAGGAATTACTGTCAAATTCCAAGCCATTGATGGAGGGTACGGTCATTATGGCAGAAAACCAATATGCAGGCAGAGGGCAACACCAAAACGGATGGCATACCGAACCTGGTAAAAACTTAACGTTTAGCCTGCTGCTTAAACCCCATTTTTTGCCCGTTACTGAACAATTTGATCTGATACGCGCCATAAGTTTAGGTGTTTATGATGCCCTGCACCCTTTGTTGGGCGACCAGCTAAAAATAAAATGGCCAAACGATATTTATTATGGCAACAGCAAACTGGGCGGCATGTTGATTGAAAACATGGTGCAAGGTGGCAGGATAAACAATGCCGTTGTTGGCATTGGTTTGAATATTAACCAGGAGAGCTTTCCGGAGCATTTAAAAAATGCCATATCATTAAAGCAAATCTTACACGCAGATTATGATTTAAAAACTTTATTGTCCGAAATTTGCCACAACATTGAGGCGTATTATCTGAATTTAAAAGCTGGTAAAACATTATTTGTAAGGAATGCATACCTATCGCGACTATACTGGCTGAATGAGGAAAAATGTTTTAAAACCCCGGTGGGGGAATTTACAGGCATTATAAAAGGTGTAAGGGACAACGGAATATTAGTTGTTGAAAATAATAAATGCGAAGAATTAGAGTTTAGCCTGAAAGAAATAGCGTTTGTACACTAATTACGACTGCTTTTTTGAAAACACGCAAACGCGCACACCATGTTCAGATTATAATCAGAAAAGGTATTTATTTTTGAAAAGAACTATTACAAAATAAAATATACTAATAAACACAAAAACGGAATGAAAAAATCCATCTTATTAATTGCCGTGCTGATTTTAAGCATTGGTGCAAAAGCACAAATTGAAGCACCCGTAAAATGGAGTTATGGCGCAAAAAAAATAAGCAGCACCGAGGCCATTGTCTTTTTAATGGCCAAAATTGATAACGGCTGGCACATTTACTCGCTAAACGTTAAGGACGGCGGGCCTATAAAAACATCTTTTACTTTCGATCCTTCGAAAGAATACAGCCTTGTGGGTAAAACAACCGAACCCGCTGCTATAACTAAATACGAAGACGTATTTAAAATGAATGTAAGTTATTTTGAAAAATCGGTAATATTTAAGCAAAAAATAAAACTAAAATCGGCAGATGTAAAAGAGGTTAAAGGAAAACTGGAATATATGACTTGTAACGACAGGAAATGTTTACCACCGGAAGACATTGATTTTACAATTCCATTAGGTAAATAATCCGCGTAACGAATGAAATCTTTTATTAGCCGCAGTTTTTCAAAAACCGGATTATTCCTTTTTGTAACTATAATTTCTTTTTTAATTGGCGGGCTTGGTACCGCCATGGCTTTTCAAAAAGCCGATACCAGTGGGGTTACCTTTACATCAATACCTACCGCTGCTGATAGCATTGCGATCAGGAAACAGGCGCAGAAAAAAGCCGACTCGGTCAAAGCAGCACAGGCCAAAGCTGATGCTGCCAAAGCAAAGTTAAAAAGCGCGGGCAAAGAAAAACCAAAAAGCCTTTGGCAGATTTTTATTGCCGGGCTCATTGGCGGCTTTACTGCCGTTATTTTACCTTGCATTTACCCATTATTGCCATTAACCGTTAGCTTTTTTACAAAAAAGGCAGGTTCACGGGCTAAGGGCGTATTTCAATCTGTAATATATGGGTTGTCGATAATTGTAATTTATGTTACGCTGGGGATGGTAATCTCCATCATATTTGGGTCGGATGCGCTCAATGCACTTGCCACTAATGGTGTGTTTAATATATTTTTCTTTTTATTGCTGATAGTTTTTGGAATATCGTTTTTGGGTGCGTTTGAGATTACGCTGCCCGGCTCGCTCGCTACAAAATTGGATGCCAATGCCGACAAAGGCGGATTCGCAGGTATCTTCTTTATGGCATCAACTTTAGTAGTGGTATCTTTTTCGTGCACCGGCCCTATTATAGGTACTTTGCTGGTGGATGCAGCTTCAAAAGGCGACAGATTAGGCCCCGCTATTGGCATGTTGGGTTTTTCATTAGCGCTTGCCTTACCGTTTACTATTTTCGCACTCTTTCCTTCACTATTAAAGAGTCTGCCAAAATCGGGCGGCTGGCTTAATAGTGTAAAAGTTATATTGGGCTTCCTTGAGTTGGCTTTTGCAATGAAGTTTTTATCGAATGTCGATTTGGCTTATCATTGGAACTTTTTCGACCGTGAAATATTTCTTTCATTATGGATTGCTATCGGCTTGCTGATGGGATTGTATTTAATTGGAAAAATCAAATTTTCGCACGATAGCGATGTGCCTTATCTATCTATTCCACGTACCTTTTTATCTATCATCGTATTTGCGTTTGTAATATATATGATTCCCGGTTTATGGGGAGCCCCTCTTAAATCAATAAGTGCATTTTTACCGCCAATTGCCACACAGGATTTCGATTTGTCGCAGACGCCGGGAGGAAGCAGTGCGGCTACTTTGAATCAGTCATCAATAAAAGTGAAGAAATATGCCGGTAATTATGACCGGATAAAAACCAAAGGGTTGGATGCTTGGTTTGACTATGACCAGGCGCTACAAGTATCAAAAGAGTTGCATAAACCAATATTCATCGATTTTACCGGCTTTAACTGCGTTAACTGCCGTAAAATGGAACTTAATGTGTGGACCGATCCTCGCGTATTCAATCATCTGCGAAACGATTTTGTCGTACTGCAAATGGTAGTTGATGACAAAGCGGATTTAGACCCCAAAGACCAATTCATATCAACATATAGCGGGAAGAAAATCACCACCTTAGGCGGCAAATGGAGTGACCTGGAAGCTTCGCGCTTCAATTCCAATTCGCAACCCTACTATGTATTGCTTGACAACGACGGCAATTTGTTGAAAGACAAAAGCGGGAACGAAATACAACCATCCCCGGCTGATTATGACGTTAATAGCTATTTGAAGTTTTTAGAAAGCGGTTTGGCTGCCTATAAAAAGTAAAGAGCTGCGTCTGAACCATGATTTGTGGGATTTGAGGATTTGATAATCCTACAAATCATGGTTCAGACTGATGTCCGCCACACGTAATTCTGAGGGAGCTTGTCTAATTGGCTGTTATTACACGAGATTTCCGCGTTAGGGATTGCAGCGGATACCGGCCGCGTGGCTAAGGCCCGTGCAGTATGAGCGTAAAGCCCGGCCCGCAGGGAACGCCACAAATAGTCGTTTGCTTCGGGTCATTAGTCATTACGTAATTGGTTAGTTGACCCTGTACTAAAAATCGTATCCATAACAAACACCCGTAGGGCCGCCCTTGTGGCTTCTCACAAGGCCGCAGGCATCAAACAAGCCTATTAACCTCCCTATAAATAACCCTGCCCCCCTCGTTAGTTAACGTGTACCCACATCTTTTGATGCGTAGGTGCTACTCATTTGTAGAATATCGAATAACAAAGATAACAGCTCGATAGGTGATGCCCCTTAGATTGCAAGGTAAATTGGCCATGTTATACAAGGGTAGCCTCTACGAGGCACAAAACTATTCCGTTTTTATTGCTACAAAGAGGTAGCCCCGCTGGGGCATCGAAAAATTAATCATGTTTGTAGAGATGCGGGTACACGATTACACCCTTTAGGGCGACCACATAGAACGTCCTGACAGATTGCACATATTTACCTTGCAATCCGATTTTGTTAGTGACAACACATCGTAGAACACACGATAAAACAAATCAAAAATCTATTCTCACAAAAATTTAACGTAAATTCGCGCACTTTTGTACAGGTACTAAATCAATACATTTTACCTTTGCAAATATTTAGCAGATCACAAACAATTCGAGGCAAAACAGCGCCAACAACAAAATGACGCAAATAAAAAATATTGGGGTTTATACATCAGGCGGCGACTCGCCCGGAATGAATGCTGCCATAAGGGCAGTAGTACGTACAGCAATTTACTATAACCTTGAGGTTACTGGCATTCGTCGCGGTTACGACGGCATGATAAAAGGTGATCTTTTCCCCATGAACCGTAAATCGGTTTCGAACATCATAGGACGTGGCGGAACGATACTAAAAACAGCCCGCAGCGAGCAATTTAAAACCCCCGAAGGCCGTAAGTTAGCACACGAGCAATTGTTAGCAAATGGGGTTGATGCTTTAGTAGCCATAGGTGGCGATGGTACTTTTACCGGAGCCCGTATTTTTGGCGAAGAATTTGACTTCCCTATTGTTGGTTTGCCCGGCACTATTGATAATGACCTTTGCGGTACCGATTTTACCATTGGTTACGATACAGCCATCAATACTGTAATTAATGCTGTTGATAAGATAAGGGATACTGCCGAATCGCACGACAGGTTGTTTATTGTTGAAGTGATGGGCCGCGACTCGGGTTTAATTGCCCTGCGTACCGGCATTGCCTCGGGTGCCGAAGCGATATTGATTCCTGAAAGTAAAACCGATTTGGCGGCAGTATTTGAGCGTTTGGAAAGTGGCCGCAAGGATAAATCATCAAAAATTATTATGGTTGCCGAAAGCGGCGAAGTAAGTGATGCTTTTGAAATAGGCAAGCAAATAAAAGAACGTTTTCCACAATATGATACCCGCATTTCCATACTGGGCCATATTCAGCGCGGCGGCAGACCAAGCTGTATGGACCGTGTACTGGCAAGCCGTGTAGGGGTAGCTGCAGTTGAGGGCTTGATGAAAGGCCACCGTAACGAAATGGTAGGCCTAATTCATAACCAGATTGCGTTTACGCCTTTTGAACACGCCATTAAACATAACATCGACATTAACGAGGACTTTTTAAAGATAGTAGAGATACTATCAATATAGCAGAACGGCCAGAGTTACGAAGTTTAAAAAAACTTCGTAACTCTTAATGTATCACAGTTTTTATCTCTCAGACTTTTCTGACTTTCGGACTTCACTCCTTATCATAAACCATTGTAATTTTTCTTTCGCCTTGCGGGGATGAGGTGCTTTGTGCAATTAACAGCGTTTTGCCATGATTTACTAAACTCCAATTTTCTGAGGTAGTCATTGTTGACGTTTGGCCGCCGCGGTTAAAGATTACGTTCGATTTAATCATCAGGGTATCGCGATTTCCCGGCAGAGTTGCGGTGGTTACGCGTGGCGCTCCAAAAAACTCCGATTTGCTTTCTTCGCCATCCAACAGCAGCTTTTCATCGGTTATGCGGTCGTCCTGCCATTCCTCAATAAATGATCGTTGTATAGTAATTTCATTTTCTTTTTGGCTGATTTTTAATTTATGGGCCAAATTACCTGCTCCTCCGCTGCCCGGTGTGCTTTTATCTTCATTTAACACCCACCCACCCGAAAAATCAGCAGGCTTGTTTAACGACAGTAGGGGTAAGCCAAACGATCCCCGAAAAGGGTTTACGGCATTTATATAAGCCGCATCGTCGCGCCCCAGCAGCCGCGAATCGTTTACCAACACTTCATACTGTTTTTTTGAGGTGTTGCGCACCATCCCCGCCCAAATTACCCAATAGCTCCACTTAGGTTGGCTGGTCATAATTTCGGGTGACGGTGGATTGCCAACTTCGGCGAGTGTAATGGGTTTTCCGTTGGATAGCGCCAGCAAGCCATTATAATAGTCTTGTTTAAAATCGGAGCCATAAACATCAAGCGCCAATATATCCAGGTAATCATTACCAGGATAAAAATTGGAGAACTCCATGCCTGCGCGGGTTGGCCTGTCTACACTCCAAACCCACACCAGGTTATTCAGTTTATGGTAATTAACCAGGCGGTTAAATATCTGGCGATAAAGCGCGGCTGTGCCATGCTCCCCGGTACGGTTGCCCCACCAAAACCAGTTGCCGTTCATCTCGTGATATGGCCGCCAAAGCACGGCAATGTGCGCCTTTTGCAGTTCTTTTAAGTAATGAGCAATGGTATCCACCTGTGCCATCCACTGTTTGTTAAGCGCTGTGCCGGGCGTGAGTATATCCTTAAACTGCTGATCGGTTAAGCGGCCCTGTACACTTGCCAGCGCATCGGGATTGGCGCCCGGTAATGGTTGAAAGGTAACCGGCTCGTTAGCTGTTGGCGGTACCGCGTGCCAGCATAAAGTAATGATGGAGCCAAGCTTATTTTGCCGCTTTGCTTCTTCAACCATGGCATTGCGCATAAGGTAGGAATCTTTATCGCCGGCTTTGGCAAAGCCAAAATCGGTGCTCCATATTGCCGGGGTTTTACCGCTATAGCCGGCCGCGAACTGTGAGTTACCATCAGCAGCAGCTGGGTAATTATGTTGTCCGGTAAGTGTATATTTTCCCGAGAGGCTATAAATAAGCTGTAAAAGAGCTTTTGCTTCGGGCGATGCATTGGGTGTCGCCGGTTTAATTTCCTGCGCGATTGAAGATGATGAGATAAACAGCGCCATTAAAGCAAAAACGTGATAAATGAATTTCATGAAATGAGGCAGCTTTTAATAATTATTGATTGGTTATTGACGAAACTAAAATAAGATGAAATAAATATACAAAGTTTTTAAAGCTCAATGACGCTTTGTATGGGGAATTAACCACAGAGGTCACGGAGGATGCACAAAGCATACAAAGAATGGAAAAAAAGAGTGGTAAATGTTTAACAAGTCAGCGCATTACCGTTAAAACTCCGCGTACTCCGTGCTTTCTCTGTTTCTCTGCGGTAAAATAAAACATAATTGCAATCTGTTTACCCATATAATCCGTTATAGAACCGTTTTTAGGACAAAAACACGCTGGAAACTGGACAGCGCATACGTAGAAATACGCATGCGCGTACGTATTTCTACGCATAAAAACTACGTTAAAATACGGGTTGATAGGGAGTTATAGTTATTGTAACTTTACTAATTGTTTTTGCGGGGCCTCAATGATTTTTGAAATGCCGCTTATATCCGGGCATTTATACACCACTGAATAACTATAATGCCTATAGCTATGGTGCTTACTAATGCCAGAAAAACCAGCACCCATCGGATGAACCCTTTCATGTTTAATTTATCAATTAGTAAAAACTAATCTCCGGCTACTTTTCTGGGGCAATATTATAGTTTAGGAGATAATATTTAAAGTATCTAAAAGTATGCAATTTGCTGCTATTTATCAAAAATTTGTTTAAAAAATCACTAATTAACCCGCTGACTGCTAATAAGTAACAGGTTTAATACAAATTTATGCGTTATCCGGTTTGCGAAATATAAAAACAGCAAAGAAACCATCAAATGGGTTTAATTATTTGTCATTTTTATAAAAGCGGTATAATTGCCAACCAAATTGAACCCGTTATTATCCGGCTACTAAAAGAAACATTTTCTAAATACCTGCGTTTGTATCCCATAGATTTAGTTTAGTTTTGAAAAACTTTTTATAGATGCAGCGCCTTAATTTTCAGCATATCCGCCTATATCTTCGCCAAATTGCAGATAAAATCCGTAATATTCATATTAACCCCAAGCATAAACGTATTGCAGCTATTGTTTGCGGCTGCCTTTTTGCTGTTCTCCTTATCGGCGGATATATTGCTTATAGCAAGCGCCAGGCTTTTTTGGACCATGCAATAGCCAAAGCAAAGGCCAAAGCAAAAAAGGATTATAATTTGGATATCGAAATTGGCTCAGCCGGTTTTACCGGGCTAAGTACCGTGTCTCTTTCTGATATCACCATCGTGCCCCTGCAACGCGACAGTTTGTTAAGCATTAAAAAATTTGAGGTTAGCGTTAAATTGTTACCGCTGTTGTTTGGCAATGTGAAACTGGCTGATGTAACGCTGCAAAACGGCCATCTGAATTTAACCGACAAAAATCACATCAAGAACTTCGACTTCCTGTTTAAAAAGAAGAAAGATACAACGGCAAGTACTTCGAAGGTTGATTTGGCTGAATTATCAAAAAGTCTTATTAACCAGGTGCTGTATAAAATACCCGATAACCTTACGCTAAGCAATTTCCTGGTTTCGTTTAGTAATGATAGTGCGAGTTTTAAACTGCTTACCCAAACAGCACTTATAAAAAACGGGCACTTAACCTCAACCATTAATGTAAACAATGGCCAGGCAACCTGGCATGTTGAGGGCCGCATGCACCCGTCTGACAAGGATATTGATGTGCGCCTGTATGCCGATGGTAAAAAAGTAGAATTGCCCTATATAGAAAAGCGTTTCAAATTAAAAGTAAACTTCGATACGATAACTACCCGCTTAAGTAAAGTGGAAAGCAGCGGCGGCGAAACCCGCATTTACGCCTCCTGGGGCGTGCGCAACCTGCTGGTACATCAGCCGGGCCTATCTGCTACCGATATTATCGTACCCAACGCCGGCATTGATGCCAATGTGTTTGTGGGCGAAAACTATGTTTCTGTTGATAGTTCATCGGTTATCTATCTTAAAAAAATAACCGCCCATCCTTTTATTAAGTATACGCTTAACCCGGTTAAAATTTATGAATTAAAGATAAATACCGGCTGGCTGGATGCACAGGATTTGTTTAGCTCCTTCCCCTCGGGTGTTTTTGATTCGCTGGAGGGAATGCAGGTTGCAGGCAAGTTAAACTACAGTTTGAATGTGTTTTTAGATGCTGCCCATCCCGATGATTGTGTATTTGATTCGCGCCTGCAAAAGGACGATTTCAGGATCATCAGTTATGGAAAAACTAACCTTACCAAGTTAAATAGCCCGTTTACTTATACCCCTTATGAGTTTGGCAAACCGATGCCATCAAGGCGTATAGGTCCCGAAAATCCTTATTTTACGCCAATTGATGACATATCCCCCTATTTAAAAGGCGCCGTAATGACGGCCGAAGATCCTTCGTTTTACCGCAATCATGGTTTTGTGGAAGAATCGTTGCGCAAATCGTTAGCTACTGATTTTAAGGAGAAAAAGTTTAAACGCGGCGGCAGCACCATATCTATGCAGCTGGTAAAAAATGCTTTTTTAAGCAGGCAAAAAACGCTGGCCCGCAAAATTGAAGAGATACTGATTGTCTGGATGATTGAAAACAACCAGGTAATGACCAAGGACCGTATGCTGGAAGTGTACTTCAACATTATTGAATGGGGCAATAATGTGTACGGTATTGGCGAGGCTTCACGCTATTATTTTGATAAAACACCTGCCGAGCTTACCGTGGGCGAAAGCATTTACCTGGCCAGCATAGTGCCACATCCCAAAACCGGGCTTTACTCATTTCTTCCGGATGGCTCGTTACGGCCATACCTGGCAGGGTACTTTAACCTGATTGGTAACTTAATGGCGGGCCATGGGCAGGCCCAGCGCGATAGCAGCGGATATGGTTTTGATGCCGTTAGGCTTAAAGCGAGCCTGCGCCGCGAGGTTGCTCCGGTTAGCACCACAGTGGCCGATAGCCTGATGAAACAAAATGACAATGATGACGACGCCCTGCCTGCAGTAGCCGTGCCCGAAAAAAAGCCTAATTTTTTCCAGCGTTTGTTCGGCAAAAAAGATACCACCGCTACCGCAGCCAAAAAAGAGGAGCCTGCAGTTATGGATCCTAAAGCAAAGCTAAAAGCAGAAATAGAAAAACTAAGGGCCGACGAAAAGAATAAGGAATTATTGATAGATACTACAGGTAAAACCCGTAAAGATATCCGCCAGGAAAGGCGAAGGCTGCGTAATGAAGAAAAGGACCAGGAGAAGGCGTTGAAGGATGCAGTTCATAGTTGATAGGAGTTCATAGGTGATGGTTCATAGTTCATAGCCGAAGCTGCTGTGAACGATGAACCGTTATCTATGAACCAAATGCATTTTTCGGCCAGGAACTATCATCTATAAACCATGAACTCACCATCCATGAACTATGAACCCGAAGAAGATTTCCGGATAAACAGCTTCGATTTCAACACGTGTTCTTTCTTTTGTACTACCATGCCTTTTTTTTCAAGCTCGTCGAACAAAAGAGTGGCGGCTTTTATACCCATTTCGTAGGCGGGCTGGGTTATGGTTGATAGCGCAGGACAAAGTAAAGGGGCTATGCCGAGGCTGGAAAAACTGATAATTTTTAAATCGGCCGGTATGTTGATGTTAAGATCGTAACATACATAATAGGTGGCGAAAGCAAGGCGCTCAACCGAGCTGAAAATTCCGTCTGGCTTTATCTCTTGCAATATCTTTGTCAGGATGGTATAATTTATCTTTTCATCGTTGCTGCAATCAACAACCAGGTCATCATCAAAAGGGATTTGGTGTTTTTGCAAGGCATCAACATAACCCTGCATACGCACTTTACCAATTGAGATACTTTTGTTAACAACCAGGTAGGCAATTTTTTTACAGCCGGTTTCTATCAAATGTTCGGTGGCGGCAAAGCTGCTTTCATAGTCATTAGTAGTAACTTTTGCAGCTTCGATATCTTCATACACACGATCGAAAAATACTACGGGTACATTTTTTTGTTCGAGCTTGCGCAGATAGTTGTGATCACTGGCTTCGCCTGATACCGACATGATGATACCATCAACCTTGCCATTGTTTAAATAGTTTACAAACGAAACTTCTTTTTCAAAAACATCGTCGGTACGGTATAATAAGATGTAAAACCCTTTTTTACGCGCTACTTCTTCGATGCCGTTTATGGCCTGCGAGAAAAAATCATTGGCAATTTCGGGAACAATAACAGCAAGCGTGCGGCTCTTTTTATCGCGCAGGTTGCTGGCGTAATGGTTGGGCAAAAAATTATGCTCGCGTGCAAAGGCCAGTATTCGCTCCTTAGTGTCCTTATTAATATCATGACTGCCGTTAAATGCCCTTGAAATGGTGGAGGTGGAGATTTTTAATTCTTTAGCCAGTTTTTTGATATTAATATTATCCATTTATGTATAATGTTGGTTCTATAACGGATTGTATGGGCATTAAACGAAAGGTAATTTATACTTTGTATGTTTAATTTTACCACAGAGATCACAAAGAATGCACCGGGTTCACAGAGTTTTTGATGGTAACATGCCGACTTATTAAATGCTCACTACCCATTTTTTTCTATTCTCCGTGTGCTTTGCGCCTCCCCTATGATCTCTGTGGTTAATTCCTCCAACATAAAGTCTCATAGAGCCATAATGTTTTTGTAGTTCCCTTTCCAAATGTAACAAATTAGGTTATTGTTTTAAATCAATTTAATTATTCACAGAAATATAATACTAACCGGTAAAAGCTCAATTATAAGCAGTTATATTTTAAAACTTTAACAAATGGCATGTGCTTTGTACTATAGACACCATCTATAATATGAAAAACAAAAAATGATACAGAAAAAAATATTAATTGTAGATGATAATAAGCTGATGGTGGAGGTAATGACCTACATTTTAATAAATAACGGATACGAGGTGACTTCGTTAACAAACGGAAATGAAGTGTTTAATAATATAAAAGCAATCCATCCCGACCTGGTAATACTGGATGAAATGTTACCCGGAATGGATGGTGCCGAGATATGTAAATTATTAAAATTAAACAAAGCTACCAGCAGTCTTCCGGTTATCATTTGTTCGGGCGATGATTCTTTTGATGAATCGCCGAACCAAAAAGGCGCGCCCGACGATGTATTGCACAAACCGTTTGATATTGGCTGTTTAATAGAAACAATAGAGCATAGGTTAGCAGCGTAAAAGTCGGTAGTCTTGAGTCTTAAGTCGAAAGCGTTTAAGAGATACAGGCGGCTTTACACTCAAGCCTTTGTACTTACCTAAACAGGTGGCATAAACTCAAGTCTCTTTTTAAAATACGCATCCCAGCTTTCCTGCTGCTCGCGGTTGAGCATGTGGTTGGTATCAGCATCATAATCGTGATTAAGTTGCTTGTACTTGGCATCAATACGATCAAAAATAGCTTTAGCCTGGTATTGGTAATCGTCGTAAAAAACAGTTTTACTAACCGCCCGCAGCAATTCCTGCTGCTCCATAAAGGCGATGATATAATGCCCCTGTTCGTGTTTTAATACTTCAGTCAACATCTCGTCCGACGTTATCCGGCGCTTATCCATCCACGATTTGTCGGAGTTTAAGGTCAGTTCGATATCAAAATCCAATAAATAATATTCTTTCTCGCGCCGTGCTTTGTAAGAAAAATGGATAGAGCAGTTGGTATAAGCAACGGTTGCGCTATTTTGGCGGGGAGTGCCCTGAAAATCGTTAATAGTTAGTTGGCGGTAAGGTTGTGCCCGAGCCGCCAAACTAACAAATAAACTCAGCGCCACAGCGCCAATCAACCTCACTAATCTAAATTTCGTCATAAAAAATCAAAAATTTTACTTTTTGACTCCGCCGGCATTGATTTGGTTTAATGCCATCATTTCTTTCATTGTTTTTTGCATGGCGTCGGTCGATCCATCGAGGAATAACACGTTACCGTCCGAGTGTTCGGCAAAATGCTTGATAGATTCTGTCCACATGGTAAATAAAATTACCGAGGTATCCATATTAGCATCTTTCATTTCCTTAGCAGCTACCGACATACCCTTGGCCACTTCCTCGCGGAACAAAGCCACACCCTGTCCGCGAAGTTGCGATGCCTGGCGTTCGGCTTCTGCCGATATTTTGATGGCATTACCTTCTGCTTCAGCAGCTTTGGTTTTGGTAATTAATAGGGCCTGTCCTTCATTTTCTGCGGCGGCTTTCAGGTTGTTGGACGCAACCACCTGGCTCATCGATTTCATGATCACCTCATCAAAGGTGATATCATTTAACTGCAAATCTTGTAAATGATAGCCCCAGCCTTCCAGTATAACATCCAGTTGCTCCTTCACATGTTCTACAATATCGCGCCTTAAGATCAATACTTCCGACTGCCTTTTAGTAGCAACAAAAGCACGGATGGAGCCTTCAACTGTACGGATAAGCGCCTGCATCAGGTTGCGGTCGTCAACAAACTTAAAAGCCACGTTTTTGATGGTTTCTTCCTGCTGATCAAGTACCGAATACAGCAGCATGGCCTTAAAGTAAACATTAGCCTGATCAAATGTTACCGCCTGGAACTCGAGTTCGACAGAACGATTTTGAATGGAAATTTTTGAATAGATGTTTTCGATAAACGGAATTTTAATATTCAGACCCGGTGTAAGGATGCGGCGGTACTTGCCAAAAACTGTAATTACAACAATAGTGCCCTGTTTTACAGACACGAATGATGAAAATAATATCACCAGGAAAATAAAAATAAAAATAAAAAAGCCAATTTCGGGTGTCATAGTGAATATAATTAATTATCTAAATGTATGATTTAATTATTGGTGTGCAATTTGTTTTATATAAAAAGCTGAAAAAAATCAGCGCACAAATATTATGAATTTAAAACGCGTTTTTGGAGCCATACTAACCCTGCTGGGTGTAGCCGGGTTAATTTATACAGGGGTCAACATTATCGACCACGATAGCCGCTTTACAACACTTACGGTAGTAGCGGTTATAGGTATTATGTTTTTCTTTACCGGTATTAGTTTGATAAGAACTACTACAGATGAGGTAAAATAGGGGAAGCGATAAATTCCCTTTTTGCGATCTTGAGCAAAGCGAAGGATTTTCTACAATATACTTGGCGCCTTATATAGGTGGCTATTACCGGGCCGGGAAAATCCGTTCGCTTTACTCAACTTACTAACCCATATTTGAGCGTGGGGCTTAAACAGGTAATTGAATAATAAACTCTGAACCTTCGCCCTCGGTACTGTTAACTTGTAAACTTCCACCATGGCCTTTCACCACCATGTCGTAAGTTAATGATAAACCCAAACCGGTGCCCTCGCCTGCAGGTTTGGTTGTAAAAAACGGTTGCATAATTTTATCTTTTATAGCATCCGGAATACCGATGCCATTATCCTTTACCCTAATAACCAGTTGTCCATTTTCGGTTGATGTACTTACCGATACTTCGGGTTTAAAATCCGTTCCGGCGGCTTTCTGCTTTTGGTCTACCGCGTAAAAAGCATTGTTAAACAAGTTGAGCAGTACCCGGCCAATATCCTGTTGTACAATATTTATTGCCGGCAAATGAGGGTCAAAATTGGTGACCATCCCGGCGTTAAACAACTTGTCTTTAGCGCGCAATCCCTGATATGATAACTTGAAAAACTCATTAGCCAGTACATTGATATTGGTTAGTTGCCGCTCGCCGGTGCTGGTTCGGCTGTGTTGCAGCATACCTTTTACAATAAAGTCGGCGCGTTTGCCGTGCTGGTTTATTTTTTCGAGATTCTGGCTTAAATCACCGGCTATGGCAATTACTTCGTCGTTGTGACCTGCTTTTGCTTCGTCTGTAAGCTCCTCCAGCAATTCGATGCTTACCTCCGAAAAATTGTTTACAAAATTCAACGGGTTTTGGATTTCGTGGGCAATGCCTGCCGTAAGTTCGCCCAGCGAGGCCATCTTTTCGGATTGAATAAGCTGGGATTGAGTTTGTTTTAAATGCGTGAGCGAGTGGCTTAATTCATTGGTGCGCAACTCAACCTGTTTTTCGAGCGATTCGTTTTGCGTGGCCAATATTTGCAGCTTTTCCAACTCCTGCGCCCGATTTTTTTCTGAAAGATTTTTTACCGCCACCAATTGTTGTTTCAACGAAATATGACTTAGGGCAAATTCGTGTGCCAACAAAAGCGAAATAACAATTGCCGGGGTTAAAAAGGCTAAATCAACCTCCACCAAACTGTAAATAACCGGTTGCTGGTAGAAATAATCGATATAACTAAAGGAGCAAAAGAAAATCAGGGCGATGGATTGCCCAAATAAAAACAGCACCGCACCCGGTTGTTTCCGCTTCAGGGCGATTACACTTACCCGGATAATTTCGATATGCACCAAAACACCCGAAAGATTTAACATAATTTCTCTCGGTCCATAATTTCGCCAAAACTGAACCGGGATAGTGACCGCCAGGAACAGGATCAACAGCCAGAATAAAAACCTCCGGGGGCGTTTACAAATGTCATACACCGTGAGCAACAAAAAGCCGGATGCTATGGGTGCCGAAATATAAAAAATGGAGTCAAAAACTACTTTTGAGTTTGCGCTAAACAGGGTGCCCAGCATTGCGTTTGAGAAAACACAGGATTGGAAAAGCGCATACATAGAAAGGTAAAGGTTTATTTTACCGGATGGATAATTCAAATAAACTAAAAGGTGTACAATCCCTAACAGGATAAATACACCAAACATAAAGGAGCGGTGCGTATAAAAATCGAAGTAATCGGCAAAATTACCCCATGCAATTGACGGCCAGCTAAGTAATATTTCAAAAGCGTTTTGACCAGTGCCTATATATACGTTTTTGTGCGTATAAGAATAGCGAATGGCTAATACCTGGCCTGGATTATTGCTTAATTGAACAGTGAGTGGCTGCCCGCGCGGGTCGTATACCTGTTCCTCGTTTTCGTTACCGCTTACACGGCCATACTCCCTTATTAATACGCCGTTTAAATAAATTTGTGATGCGCCGATTTGGTTTATAGAAAAAGCAACTGTTTTACCTTGCAGCGTTTTGCCTACTTCAAACTTTAACCTGAACCAGCCTATTTTTGCTTGCCGTACGTTGGATAAATCATCAATTGGTGTTGCCGGTTTTATGTCCTGCCAGCCGTTGTCGTTATACATCGGCGCGGCCCATTTGCTGCTATCGCCCGCATGGAATTTCCACCCGCTTTTAAGGGCGATACCTTGTTGGGGTAACTGATTAATAACAATAGCTAAACTTTGTTTAACTGCAAAGCAGGCAGTGGCGGCAAAAAACAAATAAAGGATAAGGAATATTTTTTTCATAGCATAGGATAGCGGCGTCCTAATTTATGCATAAAATATGGTTCATTTTCAGCTATTTATGATAGTATACTTATTTTATTGGCAATTGAATAATAAACTCCGATCCTTCGCCTTCAATACTGGTAACCTGAATATTCCCTCCATGGCCTTTTACCACCATGTCATAAGTTA
>Ga0206947_1086_pt1 | contig 28202 bp, 21 predicted proteins | sample Alteio_BWOrgHeat_3_FD_153239 | JGI IMG/M metagenome (GOLD analysis project Ga0206947, IMG submission 153239) | Enriched cells from forest soil in Barre Woods Harvard Forest LTER site, Petersham, Massachusetts, United States -... | ecosystem: Environmental > Terrestrial > Soil > Temperate forest > O...
CGAAAATGTGCCTGTTGAAACGCTGAATGGCATTATATGCCCAGGCTTTGTAAACACGCACTGTCATTTGGAGCTTTCGCACCTTGGCGAAAAAATTGAACAGCGGAAAGGGCTGGTCAATTTTATTAAGGATGTACAAAAATTTCGCGGGACGGATAAAAGCGAGGTTTATGATGCGGCCCTAAAAGCGGATAGCGATATGTATGATAGCGGTATCGTTGCCGTTGGCGATATTTCCAATACAAATGCCACCGTTGGCATTAAAGCAGCAAGTAATTTATACTACCATAGTTTTATAGAAACTTTTGGCTTTTTGCCCGAAAGGGCCACCGAAGTGTTTAGTAATGCCATGGCGTTATTAAACGAATTTAAGCCGCAACCCTGCTCCATAACCCCCCATGCACCCTATTCTGTTTCAAAGGAGTTATTCCGGCTAATCAGTAAATACAGCGAAACGGGGCCAAACCTCATCAGTATCCATAACCAGGAATGCGAAGACGAGAATAAATTTTACAGGTACAAATTAGGCGCGTTTAACGAACTGTATGAACACTTCGGGATTGATATATCGTATTTTAAACCACAGGCCCGCAATTCGGTACAGGCTATTATCCCGCTGCTAACCAGCAAACAAAACATTTTACTGGTGCATAACACCTGCACCAACTTAAAAGATATTTATTTTATAAAACGATTTGACCGTAAAATTCACTTTTGTTTTTGCCCCAATGCCAATTTGTATATCGAAAATAAATTGCCAAAGGTGGATTTGTTTATAGGCCAGGGATATAACCTCACGTTAGGCACCGATAGCCTGGCATCAAACACCAAACTGTGTATTTTAAACGAAATGCGCACCCTTCAACATCACTTTCCATCGTTAACCACAGCCAATCTGATTAAATGGGGAACCCTTAACGGTGCCGAATATTTAGGTATTGATGATGAAAAAGGGACTATTGAAGCGGGTAAAACACCCGGCTTGAACCTGATAACCGGACTCGATGGGTTGAAAATTACACCGGAGACGAAAGTGAGAAGGCTGGTTTGATATTGTTGAAATGTTTTAATGTTGTAAAGCTGGAATGTTAAAAAAAACGTACGATTTTTAGATTTATCCGAACAACCAGGTAACTTTACAACATTTCAACGTTAAAACATTACAACAAATTTCCTAATGAAACACCTCGACATAACTATAAAAGGCCGCGTACAGGGCGTAGGCTTCCGCGCCTGGGCAAAATACGTAGCCGATCAGCAGGGTGTTACCGGAACGGTAAAAAATGAACCCAACGGCGATGTAACCATTGCCGCCGAAGGCGATGACCTCTCGCTTGATCTATTTTTAGACGAATGCTATACCGGTTGCGACTATTGCACCGTAACTTCTGTTGAAAGCAATGAAGGCGAATTGAAAAACTATCGTAATTTTGTGATCGTTAAATAACACATTAAATTACAGTAAAGTCATTGTCTACCGCTAAAAAATTCGCCGGGCAAACCGCCATATATGGTTTAAGCACCATTATCTCGCGGATGATCTATTTTGTTCTTACGCCTATTTATACACGTACGCTTCCAGTTGGCGGCAACGGTATTTTTACTGCTTTATATGGCGGGGCCTCCATTGTTAATGCCATCCTTGCCTTTGGCATGGAAACCACCTACTTCAGGTATTTGCAAAAACACGAAGACAAAAAGCAGCAAGTATATAATAATGCCTTTGGGGCGGTGATAGCTATTTCGTTTTTGTTCCTGTTGTTTTCTCTGCTGTTGTTAGATCCTATAATTAATTACCTGCAAGCCGGTGTTGCTAAAGATCATGCGGATTATACTTTTTACGTTAAAAACTTCCTGGTAATATTAGTAGCGGATGCTTTTTGTGTTATCCCTTTTGCCAAAATCCGTGCCGATGGGCGCGCTGTAAGGTATGCGATGATTAAATGCATCAACATATTGTTTGTGATGCTGTTTAATTTATTCTTCCTTTTTGGTATTCCATATATACTTAAGCACCATTTACCGGGATTTCATTGGTTTGCTGGTTGGTACAGGCCGCACTGGGTGGGTTATGTATTTTTTGCAAACGCGGCGGCCAGTATATTTACCATCGTATTATTATTACCTGAGGTTTTAAAACTCCGGCTTAAGTTCGACAGGTCGATGTTCGGCGAAATGTTTACCTACAGCTGGCCCATACTCATTGCAAATATTTCGTTCATTATTAACGAATCGTTAGACAAGCAAATGCTGAAGCATTTGCTGCCGCACAGCATAAGCGATCAGCAGGTAGGTATTTATGGTACCTGCGCAAAAATTGCTTTATTCCTTAGCCTTTTTGTGCAAGCTTTCAGGCTTGGCGCCGAACCTTTCTTTTTTAGTCACGCCAAAAACAAAAACTCGGGCGAGACTTATGCCCGTATCATGAATTACTTTGTAATTACTGTAGCAGTAATCTGCGTGGCACTGGTGGCTAACGTGAACCTATTGGCGCTTTTTATATTCGGTGGAGAAAAGCATTTGGTTCATCATCAAATGGTGGATAATATTTACTGGTCGGGCCTGGGCGTTGTACCGCCGTTGTTGTTTGGCTATTTAAGTTTGGGTATTTATATGAACCTTTCGGTATGGTATAAACTGTCCGATCAAACTAAATACGGTTTATATATTTCGGGTATTGGTGCAGTGCTAACCATTATTTTAAACTGGTGGCTTATTCCCAAATACAGTTATATGGCATCGGCCTGGATATCGTTTGCTGCTTATGCCACCATGATGGTGCTGTCGTACGTTTGGGGGCAAAAAAACTATCCGTTGCCGTACAATATAAAAAAGAACCTTTCTTATATAATTATATCAGTTATACTCGTTTATTTGTCATTCAGTGTATTTAAACGTAATATATTTGTGGGTAATGCGTTGCTGCTGTTGTTTATAGCAGGCACCTGGTACAACGAAAAAAGCGAACTAAAGGCTATATTTAATAAACGATGAACATCAGGATCATAAATAAATCAAAAAATAGCCTGCCAGCTTACGAAACACTGCATGCAGCAGGGATGGATTTGCGCGCCGATTTGGAGGAAACGATTTCGCTTAAACCAATGGAGCGCAAACTAATCCCAACCGGTTTGTACATGGAATTGCCGGAGGGATTTGAAGCACAGATACGCCCGCGCAGCGGCCTTGCATTTAAGCATGGTATAGGCATCGTGAATTCGCCGGGCACAATTGATGCTGATTACCGTGGTGAGATAAAAGTATTGCTGGTAAATCTGTCGGACCAGGTGTTTGAAATAAACACCGGCGACCGGATTGCGCAAATGGTAATAGCCCGGCACGAAAAGGCTGTTTGGGAGTTGGTTGATGAATTAAATGAAACCACACGCGGTGCTGGCGGTTATGGACATACAGGGGTAGGATAGACCGGGAGAGTCAAGACTATAAGATGCAAGAAACAAGACTTGAAGAAAGGGTTTTAGCAATGATGGATATGAGTTTTAGAAACCAAATAGAAGTTTTACAGGAGCGCAAAGTCCGCATGCCGGCCGCTGCTTTTTTATCTTGCCTCTTGCTTCTTGCTTCTTGTTTCATTCTTCAACAGGCTCATGCTCAAACTACCAAACCGGCCGGTAAGCCGATGACTAACCAGGATAGTGCTGCTGTGAAAGAATTGTTTTTTAGCGCACTAACCGAAAAAACGGTTGATAACAATAAAGTAGCTGCCGATTTATTTGAGCGGGTAATACAAATGGACCCTTTGAATGATGCTGCCATGTATGAACTGGCAAACATCCGCAAGGTGGCGAATAATTATGATGATGCATTGCCACTATTGCAAAAAGCAACAGGCATTAAACCTGATAACGAATGGTACTGGCTGGCCCTGGCCGATTGTTATGAAAAAACCAATGATTTTGCGAAGCTTAACAAGATTTTTGACGAACTGATTAGGATAAACCCCGATAAACCCGATTACTATTTTGACCAGGGCAACGCCTACTTTTACGAGGGCAAATATGATGAAGCGTTAAAGGTTTACGATAGACTGGAAGCTGTAACCGGGTTGAATGATGATTTGATGGCCAGCCGCCAAAAAATTTATTTGAAACAAGGCAAGCTCGACCTGGCGACCAAACAGTTAGAGCAAATGATTGAAAAAGATCCGGCCCAAATAAAATATTATTTGTTCCTGTCGGAGCTTTACAATTCAAACAACTATCCCGATAAGGCATTAAAAGTGTTGCTGACGGCTGAGAAACTTAGCCCGAATAATGGATTGGTGCACCTGGGATTGGCGGATATTTATCGTGATAAAAAAAATATTGATGCCAGTTATAACGAATTGACCCTGGCTTTTGCCATTTCGGATTTAGACATTGATCAGAAGATAAAAATAATTTTAGGCTACTTACCTAAATTTCCGGACCCGAATGCGAAGGCCAGCGCGTTGGAGTTAAGCAGGATCCTAACCGTTTCGCACCCAACAAACGCCAAAGCTTATGCTGTGTATGGTGACATGCTGTTGCAAAACGATAAGATGAAGGACGCTAAGGAAGCGTACCAAAAATCGATTGAATTAAATAGCCAGGTGTATGAAGTGCAGGAACAGTTGGTACGCATTGAGTTGAGTCAGAATGATATTGAGGGGGCCATTAAGGACGGCGAAAATTCCCTGTCGCTTTTCCCCAACCAAGCCTGGATGAACTATTTAACAGGTGTGGCCTGGCTGCAAAAAAAGGATATTAAAAAAGCACTGGAGTATATAAAGAATGCCACCGGATTGGAATTTCAGGACAAGGACCTGCTGGCGCAAAGCTTTTCGGCATTGGGCGATTGTTATCACGATTTGAAAGACAACAAAAAATCGGACGATGCCTATGATAAGGCGTTGGGCTACAATCCGGATAACGCATTTACGTTAAACAATTATGCCTATTATTTATCGTTAAGAGGCGAAAGGCTGGATAAGGCTGCAGCGATGTCAAAACATTCAACCGATTTACAGCCTAATAATTCGTCGTTCGAAGATACTTATGCCTGGATATTGTTTAAACAAAAAGACTATGCAGGTGCGCGACAATGGATTGAAAAGGCGCTGAGTGACGATAAAGACAAAAGCGCAGTGAAGTCTGAACATTACGGCGATATTTTGTTTTATCTGGGTAATGTGGATGCTGCCGTCGAGAATTGGAAAAAAGCTAAGGCAAACGGAGATACATCGCCTGTTTTAGATAGAAAAATAAATGAAAAGAAATACATTGAGTAGAATCAATAGTTATATAAAACTGGCGGCGGTGTGCGGCCTGGTATTAATTGTTAGTTGCAAGGCAAAAAAAGCGTTAATAGCACCTCCTTCAATTGCAACTAATATTATGCCGAAGGCGACCGACCCCAAACGACTCAGGCTGGAAGTGTTAAAGGCAGGGCAAAGCAACTTTAATACTTTTACGGGGAAGGCGCGTACAAAACTCGATATTGATGGTAACAGTAATGATGTTACACTAACCATCCGCATTAAACACGACCAAAAGATTTGGGTTTCGGTTACCGCCATTGCGGGGATTGAAGTGGCGCGCGCGGTAATTACGCCCGATAGTATTTTGATGATGAACCGCCTGCAAAGTGTGTACATAAAAAAACCTTTCAGCTATGTAAATTCGTTGGCGGGCAACCAGGTTAGTTATAAAACGATAGAAGCCATGCTGGTGGGCAACATTATGCCCGAGTTGCTGAACGAAGAGGCAGATATACAAGCCAAAGGCGACAGTTTGATAGTAAGCGGCAACCTGCAGGGTATAGTTTATAAGCTGATAGCAAGCGGAGCCGCCATGAAAGCAACGCAAACAAATTTGGATGATCAGGATGCGGGACAGTCGTTACAGGTAAATAACAGCGCATTCGTACAAGTAGGAATTCGTACGGTACCTACGCAAATAGATATTGCAACAGCAGTAAAAGCTAAGAAAATACAGGTTAATTTGCGTTATGTAAAAACGGACTTCGATTTGCCTGTTGATGTTCCATTTAGTATCCCGGCAAGGTATACCGAGGCAAATTGAATTTAGAATTAAGCTATCAATGAGATATTTAAAAATCATCTTTTGTTTTCTGCTGATTCTCTCATCGGTGAGAGTGCACGCCCAAAGCAGCCAGGAATTAAAGCGGCAGCGCGATCAGTTAAGTCAGCAGTTAGAGCAATTGAACCGCGAATACGAAGAGACATCAAACAACAAGCGGTCGACGCTTGCGCAATTGAGCAATTTAAAGCAGCAAGTTGCCTTGTTAGGGGCGAAAATTGAAAATATAAATTCGGCTGTAAGGAATTTGGATAACCAGATTTCGGAAAGCAATAATTCGGTACATAGCCTTCAGGCGCAGCTTGCGCAATTAAAAAAAGAATACGCCGCTATGGTACTTTTTACCTACCACAACCAAAGTGCTTACAATAAGTTGATGTTTATTTTTGCATCAAGAGACTTTAACCAGGCCTATAAACGTTTAAAGTATTTACAGCAAATAGGAACCTACCGCGAACGGCAGGCTACCTATATACAGGAAACGCAAACCGAGCTGCATGTTAAAATAACCGAACTGGATAAAAATAAAAAAGAAAAAAGCAGTTTATTAATTGAGCAGGAAAAGGAAAAAGCGACGCTGAATGTTCAACGGAATACCCAGGCGCAGGTGGTGGCAGATTTGTCGAAACACCAGGGACTGCTGAAACAACAACAGCAGGATATACAACGAAAAATAGCCAAAACAAACCGCGAAATAAATGCTGCCATACAACGGGAAATAGAAGCTGCCCGGCGTAAGGCAGAAGAAGAAGCCAAACGAAAAGCCGATGAGGAAGCTAAAGCCGAACAAAAGGCTGCCTTAGCCAAGGCCAAAGCCGAAAACAAGGAAGCGCCTGCGCCAAAACCAAAGCCTGCTGTAAAAAGTATATCGGCCAGTGAGGCTTTGAATGCTACGCCCGAAGCTGCAAAACTATCAAACGACTTTTTGGGCAATAAGGGCGCCCTGCCATGGCCGGTAGCTAATGGAAGCGTGAAGCAGGATTTTGGAATTTACTATGAAAGCGGTATTAAAAATGAAAGTTACGGCTGGGATATCCGCACCAATACAGGGGCATCGGTAAGGGCAGTTTTCCAGGGCGAGGTGAAGAGTATTTCGAATATTGAGGGGACGTTTTTGGTGGTGATACAACATGGCGAATACTTTACGGCATACTCTAATCTTAAATCATTCAATGTTAAACAGGGGCAAAAGGTTAGTACCAAGCAAATAATAGGCTCGGTAGCAACTGATTCATCAACCGGCGAGGCCGTGGTAGGCTTTGCTTTATATAAAGGACCAACTGCTGTTAATCCGCGGATTTGGCTGGCGGGTAATTAGTTTTTACTAAATTTACCACAAAGGTCACAAAGATGAAAACACAAAGAACACAGAGATTTTGGCTCTATGACATTTGTATAGGAGAAATTAACCACAGAGATCGCCGAGGAGGCGCAAAGCGCACGGAGAATAGAAAAAAACAGTTGGCGAGTATTGATCAACTCACTGAATTACTATTAAAACTCCGCGTACTCCGTGCATTCTCTGTTTCTCTGCGGTAAAACTAACAAACAGCGATGGGCCTAATGGCCAAATTAGTTTTGAACTTTATAATATTTTAATTGTTTATATTTGCAGGCTAAATAAATTGTAAGGGTATGGGTGTTACGCATCTTTTGTTCATAAGCAACCTCTTTTCATCAGATATGGTTATCATTATTGTGGTGGCCTTGTTTCTGTTTGGGGGCGAGAAGCTTCCGGAAATTGCGAGGGGACTGGGAAAGGGAATTCGTGATTTTAAAGACGCATCAGAAGGAATAAAACGCGAAATTAATGATCAGATAAATAGTTTCGAAGAGAAAAAGGCCGAAACTGCGCTAAATAAACAAGCTGAACAGGTGCAACAGCAACAGGCTGCTGTTGCTCCCGAAACGCCAACCCATCCGGTAGTGGAAAACACGATGCCGGTAAGCGATTACAATTTTAACCCGACAGTAAACACGGAGCCCGAAGTTAAACCGGAGGAACATACCGAAATTGTTACTGAAAACAATGCCCCTGTTGCCCGAAAAAGGGAAACGGATATAGAATCAATTAAGAATTAATTATTACTATTGTAAACATATTTTAAAATAAACAAATTATGGGACTTCTGGAACCGCAACATATTCTCTTAATCGTCTTAGCGTTATTGCTATTTTTCGGCGGTAAAAAAATTCCTGAACTAATGAGAGGTTTGGGCAAGGGGATGAAAGAATTTAAAGATGCACAAAACGGCGAAAGCAGCAGTGCACCTACCAACACTACAACTACAAATCATACTACTTCGGACGAAAAACCGAGGGTATAGTTCGCGTTGGTCATTAAGTCATTCGCTGCGCTGTCATTGAGTCATTAGGCTATTGGGATAAGATTAATTTGATTAGTAAAAATTCACCAATGACCTAATGACGCGAAGCAAAATGACTCAATGACTTAATGACCGCGAAGCGAAATGACTTTTTTCGAAACTTATCTGTTGATATTTTATATTTCAACGGATAAGTTTTTTTATTTTTAGCCCATGACTAAATCGTATACCTCTTTAGCAGAAATAAAGAGCGGATTGCAAAGCGGGGAAATTACAGTAGAGAAACTGGTAAAGAGTTATTTAACTAAAATTACTCAAAATGCTCATCTGAATGCTTTTAACGAAGTGTTTGATAGCGAAGCGTTAGCCTGTGCTAAGGTGGTTGATGCACGCGTACAGCAAGGCACTGCCGGTAAACTTGCCGGTATGGTTATTGCCATAAAAGATAATATTTGCTATAAGGGTCATAAAGCCGCTGCCTCCTCAAAAATTCTGGATGGTTTTACTTCAGTTTACTCATCAACCGTTGTGGAACGGATGCTGGCCGAAGATGCTATAATCATCGGTCGTTGCAATTGCGACGAGTTTGGTATGGGGGCAGCTAATGAAAATTCACATTTCGGTGCTGTAAAAAATTATGCCGATGAAACTAAGGTTTCTGGCGGTTCGTCGGGCGGTTCGGCAGTGGCCGTGCAGGCGGATATGTGCCTGGCTGCATTGGGTACCGATACCGGCGGGTCAGTTAGGCAGCCAGCTTCTTTTTGCGGATTGGTTGGCTTAAAACCTACTTACGGCCGTATTTCGCGGCACGGTATTATTGCTTATGCTTCCTCTTTTGACCAGGTGGGTACTATCACAAAATCTGTGGAAGACGCTGCGCTATTGCTGGAGGTAATGGCGGGGCCCGACAGTTACGACAGTACCTTGGCCCAGATTTCGGTTCCAAAATTTAGCCAAAATATTAAACCTGTTACTCCTAAAAAAATAGCCTATTTACAGGAAGCATTATCGAGCCCTGGCGTGGATGCCGAGGTGAAAAATAATTTGGCATCCTATATTGACAAGTTACGTGCCGACGGGCATACCGTTAAACCCATAGCGTTTGAATATTTGGATTACCTGGTACCTACTTATTATGTGTTGGCTATGGCCGAGGCCTCTTCCAATCTTTCCCGGTACGACGGGGTGCACTCCGGCTATCGTAGTCCGGCGGCTGTCGATTTGGTTTCTACGTACAAACGCTCGCGGTCCGAGGGTTTTGGTAAAGAAGTTAAGCGCCGCATTATGCTGGGCACATTTGTGCTGAGTGCCGGTTATTACGATGCCTATTACGCTAAAGCACAAAAAGTACGCCGGTTGATACGCGAAAAAACGGATGCCATTTTGCAGGAATGTGATTTTATTTTGTTGCCAACAGCGCCCGAACCTGCATTTGCGATAGGCAGGGGCGAAAAAGATCCGGTAACAACCTATCTGTCAGATATATTTACGGTGCAGGCATCGTTGACTGGCGCGCCTGCAATTTCTTTACCTACAGGCAATAATAATAAAGGTTTACCGTTAGGCTTACAATTGCTTGGCAAGCATTTTGAAGAACAGGCCTTAATTGATTTTTCAAAATATTTCGTTGGGCTATAAAATATTAATATATTAGCAATGAACTCAGCTTAAAAAGTATTTCGCTGCGTTAAAAAACACCCTAAGGAATGAAGAGACTATTGATTTTAATCGTCGGGGGCTTGCTATGGCAAACTACCTGGGCGTCCTCAGCTCTTATCACCAATTTTCAAACTGCGGTGCAGCAACCAGCCCAGCAGAACAATCACCACGTACTAAGTACCGAAATTACCGAAGCTGACGATACCACTCGTGCCGACACGGTAACTATTCCGATAGTGGATAAACCCGATCCGCTGGGTGCCGAAAGCCGCGTTTACAAACGGCGATTAGATTCCCTTACGAAACAAATTCCATTGGATTATAACGAGTATGTACAAAGCTATATCAATATTTACGCCCGTAACAAAGAAGAAATGGGCCGTGTTATTGGCTTAACCAAATATTACTTTCCAATTTACGAAAAAGCATTTCATGATGCCGGTATACCTGACGAGATAAAATACCTGTCGATAGTTGAATCTAAGCTCGATCCTTATGCGGTATCAAGGGTTGGCGCAACCGGCCCCTGGCAGTTTATGTTTACCACCGCGAAAGTTTATGGCCTTGCGATAGATAAATTTGTTGATGACCGGCGCGACCCTATACAGGCCAGTTATGCAGCGGCACGATATCTGAAAGAATCATTTAATGAATTTGGCGATTGGTTGCTGGCCATCGCATCCTATAACTGCGGCACAAGCAATGTGGAGCGCGCCATTCGTAAATCGGGTGGGGCCAGGGATTTTTGGACTATCCGAAAATATTTGCCGGCCGAAACAAGGAATTATGTACCGGCGTTTATTGCTATGGCTTATGTAATGAATTGTTACGACCATTTGAACATTATCCCCCGCGAGTGCGGATTTTCAATAAAAACCGACACGGTTTTGGTGAATAAATTTATACCGCTAAGCACCATAGCCAAGGTTTTAGAAACCGATTTAAAAGTAATAACCAATTTAAACCCTGCCTATCGTAAACAGGTAATTAATGGTACTGATGGCGCCCCGCGCCGGTTGGTTATTCCGCAGGTTGATAATGAAAAATTTGGCGCGTTGTTTAGCGCCCTGAACGATTCAAACGCAACGGTATCTTACGCTTCTTATCGCGACGACAATGCCGCCGAACGTCCGCGCATTCATAAAGTAAGGCGTGGCGAAACATTGAACCAGATAGCCGATAACTACGGTTTAGAGGTGCAGGACTTAAAAGTTTGGAACCATTTGCACGGCAACAAATGTAAACCTGGGCAAAAACTGAAATTAAGCGGCCATGCTGTTGAGAATGTGTACGCTTCGGTAGGAAAGCATCATAAAAATCATATTACCTATAAAGTTAAAACCGGCGATACCCTGAGCGGGATAGCAGACAGATTTGATGCTTCTGTTGCCAGTATCAGGGAGCTGAATGGATTGAAAAAGGGTAGATTGCAGCCGGGGATGAAAATTAGGATTTAAGGATTTTTCACTGCTAATAGTTTTTAAAAGGCGTTCAAGAAGGCTTCGCCGTTTCGGAATTGCGATTTGCGGATTTAAGCGTCTATCTTAATTACATCCGCAATTAGTAAAGTTCGTTGAGCTATCATTGCGATATCAAATTAAGTGTTGTGCCAAAAATTAGATGTAAATGCGATTGGGTTATTGGCCTCGGGCAAATACCATGCCCTCATCAATTCATGATAATCTCTGATGTGAAATATGATCGGTTTGCAGAACAGGTTAATGCCGATGAAGTTTATATGGCAATGGATATTGTTGTTAAATGCCCAAATTGTCAACGTATGCATGTATTTTGGGATGGATTTAACAGTCCACAAACGATCTATAAATTAGAAGAATAAAGGCTAATCACCAAATCGCAACATGAAAAAGATCCTCATCACCTTAATCCTTTTCAGCCTTTTCTGCTCGTTTAAACCGCAGGAATTTTCATGGGTAGCCATTGGCGATTCCATTACCTACTTGAATGATCATCCCGACGAAACCGGTTTCCGGGTGTCAAAAGGGTACCTAACGCGTACCATCGAAAATTTTCCGGGTGCGAATTATATCAATAAAGGATATAATGGCTGGACTTCAGGAAACATCGCAGATCATATTGATAGCCTGGGCCTGGTTAAGGCAGATATCTATTCCGTTTTTTTGGGAACCAATGACTGGTGGCATGGCCGGCCACTCGGTACGCTGGCCGACTATGAAAATAACCACGGCAATAATTCGGTGTATAGCTCCTTCCGGATCATTATCAATAAGATCCGGTCGTTGAACCCTTCTGCTAAAATAGTATTGATTACCCCAATGCAGCGTGCAGATTTCGTTTATATTAAAGATCCTCACAATAACGCCTACGGAAGTTATCAACCTAAAAACGGTCAATCACTGGAAGCGTTCGCCAACGCCATCGATTCTATTGGCGACCTGGAACATATAGCAGTGGTAGACCTATATCATAATAATCAGCTAAAAGTTGAAAAGCTGATGAAGTTTAAGCGATTGAGGGACCCTAATACCGGGCAGTACCGGAATTATAAATATCCCGAATCAACAGGTATCCCGTTTGATCCGGCTAAGGATGAATATCCATACCCCAAAGAGGCCATCAACCTTACTTATGATGGGCTGCACCCTTCTGATAAAGGGAATAAGATAATTGCTAAAAGTGTAACTAAAGTGTTTAAGCAGTTGTTGGGAAGTAACTAATTGATGAAAAATTTATCAATTAGTCGTACTATTTGATTATTTCATTGTCAGGAAGTTTAGGGATATCTATTATCCACTGTTTGATCACTACAAAGAAAACGCTATAATTAAACGAAACTTGCTTCATTTCTTAATAGTTAAATAAAGGTAAGGTGGCTCCATTTTGCGCCAAATTTTTAAAATTATCGGGAAATTAGGGCTTTTTGCAATAAAAACATGCATTAGCGGTCCGCTTTTCCACGCGCTGATTGCCTTTTGTTAAATTATACCTTTTGACTATCAGGTATTTACATGGTGTTAATTAATGGTTAAATGTTAATGTATTGATTATTAGTGCGTTCCATGTATTAAAAAGTGTTTCGTGTGTGAAAAAGTGGAACGCTTGCAAAACACTCAAGCATTCACCTGTATAATGCAATTATCAATTATTCGGATCATTTCTAATCCCTGCACCTCTGTACATTCACTCTTCTCACCTTTTTTCTCCATCCACCCAAAAAGAAGTGTAATTTTGGGGACTTGAAATTGAGAAGATGAATAAACCAACGCGTAACCAGGACGCATTAAATTACCATTCGAAAGGCCGGCCCGGCAAAATTCAGGTTGTACCTACCAAACCCACCAATTCGCAACGCGATTTGAGCATGGCTTATTCCCCCGGCGTTGCCGAACCATGTTTGCGCATTGCCGATAACGTGGATGATGTATATAAATATACCGCCAAGGGCAACCTGGTGGGGGTAATCAGTAACGGTACCGCGGTACTTGGCTTAGGCAATATTGGTCCCGAAGCCAGTAAGCCGGTAATGGAAGGCAAGGGCCTGCTGTTTAAAATTTATGCTGATATTGACGTGTTCGATTTAGAGGTAAATGCCAAAACGGTTGAAGAGTTTGTTGCTATTGTTAAAGCGCTGGAGCCTACTTTCGGCGGCATTAACCTCGAAGATATATCGGCCCCAACCTGCTTCGAAATTGAGCGCAGGCTAAAGGCCGAAATGAAAATCCCGGTAATGCACGACGATCAGCATGGCACAGCCATCATATCGGGTGCGGCATTGATCAATGCCTGCGAAATACAGGGCAAAAAGCTGGATAAAATAAAGATGGTTGTGAATGGCGCCGGCGCCGCCGCCGTATCGTGCTCAAAAATGTACCTGGCGCTCGGCGTAAAAAAGGAAAACCTGGTGATGTTTGACATCAACGGTTTAATAACGCCTGAGCGTAAGGACCTTGATGAGATTAGGTTGGCGTTTGCCTCCACCCGTAAGGATGCTGGTACCCTGCTGGAAGCCATGAAAAATGCCGATGTTTTTGTGGGCCTATCAGCAGGTAATGTGGTTACGCCAACTATGTTGCTGGCTATGGCCAAAAACCCTATCGTGTTTGCGATGGCAAACCCCGAGCCCGAAATAGCTTATGATCTGGCTGTAAATACACGCAAAGATATTATTATGGCCACAGGCCGGTCGGATTATCCGAACCAGGTAAATAACGTTTTGGGTTTCCCCTATATTTTTAGGGGTGCGCTGGATGTGAGGGCAACTGCCATTAACGAGGAAATGAAAATTGCAGCCGTTATGGCTATAGCCGGGATGGCGAAAAAGACTATCCCGGAAACGGTGAATTTGGCATATAATACTACTACTTTGAAATTCGGGCGGGAGTATATTATCCCTAAACCTATGGACCCAAGGTTGATTACCGAGGTATCCTCGGCAGTTGCCAGGGCAGCAATAGAATCGGGCGTTGCGCGTAAAGTAATAACCGATTGGGATGCGTATAGCGAAGAGCTGCGATTACGAATTGGTATTGACGATAAATTGTTACGTAACCTTACCAATAAGGCCCGTCAGAATCCAAAACGGGTTGTTTTTGCTGAAGCTGATACTTATAAAATATTAAAGGCTGCTCAGATTGTAAGAGAAGAAAGAATTGCCACGCCAATTTTGTTGGGAAATGTGAACAAAATACGGCAGATAATGAAGGAGAACGACATTGACCTGGGCGATGTTACTATTATTGATCCGGAAGATAACTGTGCCAATTTTGAGGAATATGCCGATTACCTTTACAATAAACGGCAGCGCAGAGGAGTTACCTTATATGAATCGCGGAAGCTGTTGCATGATCGTAACTACTACGGAGCCTGCATGGTTCAGTTTGGCAAGGCTGATGCGCTCATTTCGGGCTTAACTAAGGATTATGTGACCACTATTAAACCCGCCCTGCAAATTATTGGTACCGACGAAGGGGTACGCCGCGTTGCCGGTATGTACATGATGATCACCAAAAAAGGCCCCGTATTTTTTGGCGATACTACGGTAAACGTAAACCCATCCGTACAGGATTTGGTGGATATTACGGTATTGATTGAGCAGTCGGTAAAGAAATTTAATGTTAAGCCGCGGGTTGCCATATTATCGTACTCTAACTTTGGTTCCAACGAAGGGCCTATACCCGAGAAAACGCGTGAGGCAGTGCGCATCCTGCACGAAAAATATCCGGATATGGTAATTGATGGCGATATGCAGGCCAACTTTGCCCTAAACGCCAATTTACTGGCAGACAACTTCCCTTTTTCAACATTAAAAGGCCGGCCCGCAAACACGCTGATATTCCCAAATCTCGAATCGGGCAATATCGCCTATAAACTTTTGCAGGAAATGGGGGGCGCCGAGGCTGTTGGCCCTATATTATTAGGCCTTAAAAAACCGGTGCATGTATTGCAGTTGGGCAGTTCGGTACGTGAAATTGTAAACATGATAACCATTGCTGTTATTGATGCGCAGGAAAAAGAGAAGTAACAGCAGGATGAAAACAGAAAGGTAAAAGGCGAAAGATAAAACGTAAGATTTGTTTACGTTTTTGATGGATCGGAAAAATTTATGTAAAAAATACATACCGCTTATAAGAATTTGAAGGTTTTAACGTTATACCCGTCAGCAAATGGTTAATTAATTAAAACCTTTTGCCTTTTGCCTTTCACTTTTTGCCTAAATAATTTACCTTTCACGCAAATAAGAAACGAAAAGTATGTACGCCTATATTGATGGTAAATTAGTGTTTAAAAATGCGGCCTTTGTGGTGATTGATGCAGGGGGAGTGGGCTATCATATAAATATTTCGTTAAACACCTACTCGCAGCTGGGTACAGCCGAGCGGTGTAAATTATATACCTGGTTACACGTTAAGGAAGATGCGCATACGTTATACGGATTTATTGACGAGGGCGAACGCCGCCTGTTTTTGCACCTGATATCCATATCGGGCATAGGGCCAAATACTGGGCGGATGATGTTATCGTCTATAACACCGCAGGAGATACAGAATGCAATTATATCGGGTAATGTTTCATTGATACAGAAGATTAAGGGGATAGGCCCCAAATCGGCCCAGCGGATTATATTGGAGTTGCAGGATAAACTAAAAAAAGAAGGTCCTGATACGTTAAGCGTAACGCCAGTAAACAAAACCGCTAAAGAGGAAGCCTTGTCGGCGCTGGTGATGCTTGGTTTTGCACGCAATGCTGCCGAAAAAGTGCTTGATCAGGAAGTAAATAAAAATAATGAAGATTTAACAGTAGAACAGCTTATTAAATTCGCCCTAAAAAGTTTATAATTACGAATAAATTTTTAACCACATTACTTGATTAGATTTTTTACCCGACGGCTTATATTAGGCATATTTATTTCTGCATTTTGCGGGATAGGGACTGCTTTTGCCCAGCAGCAAACCCCGCCTGCAAAGCCAGACACAGCAAAAGTTACCATTCCGCTTAGCAATAACGACTCACGAAATTATAAGTTACGCGAAGGAATTTTTGACATCGATCCGCCGGGACTGGTTCGTACGGTTGAATATGACGCAGTTACCAACCGGTATATACTTTACGAAAGGGTGGGCAATTTATTGTACCGCGCGCCGCAATACCTTACTTTTTCGGAATATCTGGCATTGAAGGTAAAGGAAGATCAGCGCCAAAATTTCCAGAAAATTTCTGATAGTTATGCCTATCAATCGCAGCAGCCCGGTTTTATCCCGCAGATAAAAATCCGCAGCCAAACATTCGACCAGATTTTTGGTGGCTCAAATATTGATATCAGGCCGCAGGGATCGGCCGAGGCGATATTGGAAGGGCAGTTAAATCAAAATGATAATCCGCTGTTTAATACCAAACAGCGCAACCAGTTTAATTTCAATTTCGATCAAAAAATACAATTAAACGTAACCGGCACAATAGGCGATAAGTTGAAAATTACCACCAACTATAATACCGATGCGCAGTTTCAGTTCGAGAACCAAATAAAGTTGGACTATACTGGTCACCCGGACGAGATTATTCAAAAAATTGAAGTTGGTACCGTAAGTATGCCATTGCCCACCACCCTGATAACGGGCAGCCAGGCTTTATTTGGCGTAAAAACCAAATTGAAGTTTGGCAAACTGGATGTTACCACCATTATGGCGCAACAGCGCTCGCAATCGCAAACTATTACTATAACCAATGGCTCGCAGCAGGGTCAGTTTAAATTAACCGCTGCCGATTATGAAGCCAACAAGCACTTCTTTTTATCGCAGTTTTTCCGCAATAATTATGATAAGGCGCTGGCCAATATCCCTATCATCAGTTCGAATATCAACATCACCAAAATTGAGGTTTGGACAACCAACCGTACCAATAGCACCACCGGATCAAGAGACGTACTGGCGTTTTTAGATTTGGGTGAAAATGTGCCTTATAATAATACAATTATACGCGGTGGCCCCGGCTTTACCGGTTTGCCGGCAGGCTTCCAGGGGCCCGGTTTTCCACAGGAATCAAACTCCTTGCTGCGTAATTTACCGGCGAACGCACGGTTAACCAACGATCCGCAAAATACCATTGCCACCTATTTTAAAACTACAGGCGGATCAGACAACTATTCGAAATTAACTTATGCGCGCCTGCTTACTACCAAAGAGTATACACTGCACCCGCAATTGGGCTATATCTCATTAAACTACCCGCTAAATAACGACGAAGTGTTGGCGGTGGCTTACCAGTACACCTATAATGGTGTGCAATACCAGGTGGGTGAGTTTTCGAGTGATGTGGCGGTTAACCCCAATACGCCAAAGGTTTTGTATGTAAAGTTGCTAAAAAATGAGTTGTTAAAAACCAGTCTGCCCACCTGGAAATTAATGATGAAAAATATTTACTCGCTTAACGCTTTCCAGGTTAGCCCGCAGAATTTTAAGATGACGTTGAGCAGGTTGGACGATAAATCGGGTATCCAAAAAAATATAATGGAGGAGGGGCAGAATACCAAAAGTAAGTTGTTTTTGCAGTTAACAGGTCTGGATAACCTCGATCAGCAAAACAACAAGCAGCCCGATGGCTATTTTGATTATTTGGAAGGCATCACCATCGATTCGCAAAATGGGCGCATAATGTTCCCGGTATTGGAACCCTTTGGGTCTGATTTGGCTAAACAGTTTGCACCCGGCGAGATTGATTTGAAGAACCGTTATGTATACCAGGCGCTGTACGATTCCACAAAAACCATTGCGCAGCAACTTTTTCCAAATGCAAACAGGTATCTTATTTCGGGTACGTATTCAGCAACCGGCGGATCGGTTTACCAATTAAATGCGGTTAATATTCCGCAAGGATCGGTAATTGTAAACGCCGGTACTTTAGCGCTAACCGAAGGCACCGACTACACTATCGACTACAGTGCGGGCACCATCCGTGTACTTAACCAGGCATTGCTTTCATCGGGCCAGCCCATTACGGTAAAGGTGGAAAATAACGAGCTGTTTGGTGTGCAGCAAAAATCGTTATACGGCGGCAGGTTTGATTATCATGTAAATGATAAGCTGAACCTGGGCGCCACTATTATGCACTTAACAGAACAACCCATTACTCAAAATGAAATAATAGGGCAAGAGTCTATCTCCAATACCATGTATGGGTTTGATGCTAATTATAAATCAAATTCGCGGCTGCTAACACGGCTGGTTGATAAAATTCCGTTTATCCATACTAAGGTGCCATCGTCAATCAGCTTTAATGGCGAGTTTGCCCAGCTATTGCCAGGCAGCCCCAGCGCGTTGAATTTTGCCGGCTCAAAAAACGGAACTTCCTATCTGGACGATTTCGAAAACAGCCAATCGGTAATTGATGTTAAAAGCGCCAACGCGTGGCAAATATCGGGCACGCCCCAAAATTTTCCCGAATGGCAAAATTTTAACGACCTGAGCTATGGCTTTAACCGCGCCCGCCTGGCATTTTATAATATCGACCCTATTTTTTACACCGGATCAACCATCCCGGTTAGCTCCAACGAGCTATCCAACCAATATGTAAGGCAGGTTTTGCAAACAGAGGTTTTTCCGTTTAAGCAATCGCCAACAGGGCAACCACTAAGCATACCAACGCTCGATTTGGCATTTTATCCAACCATTCGCGGTCCATATAACTATACCACCACTGGCATTAACGCCGATGGTACGCTTAAAAATCCAAAAGCCCGCTGGGGCGGTATGTTCAGGGGAATCAACTCCAATGATTTTGAATCATTAAACGTACAATATATTGAGTTTTGGGTAATGGATCCTTTTATCTATAAACCAAATTCAGAGGGTGGCGATTTGTATTTTAACCTGGGTAATATATCGGAAGATATTTTGAAAGACGGGCAAAAAAGTTTGGAAAACGGTTTACCGATTGATGGTAATACCAGCAACGTAACCGAAACTGCCTGGGGGCGGGTGCCTAAATTACAACCTGTTGTAAATTCATTCGACAACAACCCGGCCTCGCGCGCCTTGCAGGACGTGGGTTTGGACGGCATGGCCGATGCCGACGAGCAAGTAAAATTTGGCCCCGTTGTACAACAGCTAAAAGGACAATTAAATTCAACGGCGGCGGCCACTATAGCTGCCGATCCGTCGTCCGATGATTACCAGTATTACCAGGGACCGGCTTTGGACCGTGCCGGTGCAGGGATTTTGAAACGCTACAGCATGTACAATGGCACCGATGGTAACTCGCCGACGGCGCAGCAATCGCAGGCGCTGCTCGGTTTGCAAACATCTGCATCAACTGCGCTTCCCGATGGCGAGGACATCAACCATGATAATAACATGGATCAGGACGATGAATATTTTCAATATAAAGTATCCATACGCCCTAAAGATATGGTGGTTGGGCAAAACTATATCACCGATAAGGTAACCTCTGCAGTAACCCTTGCAAACGGCACAAAAACCACCGCTACCTGGTATCAATTTAGGGTGCCTATTGTGGCTTATGATTCGATAGCAGGCGGTATACAGGACTTTAAATCCATCCGCTATATGCGTATGTTTATGACTCACTTTGCCGATACTGCTGTGCTGCGTTTTGCCAGCTTGCAATTGGTGCGTGGCGAATGGCGCGCGTTTAATACTGAAAATAACCCTGCAAATGTACTATATGGTGATCCGCTGGTAAACAATGCGCCGCTTGATAACTCGACCATTGATGTGGAAACGGTAAATATAGAAGAGAATGGCCTTCGGCAACCTATACCTTACGTAGTACCGCCGGGTATACAGCGCCAAACGGATTACAGCAATTTACAAACCAATACCAAATTGAACGAGCAATCGCTTTCGTTCCAGGTAACCAACCTTCGCGATGGTTATTCAAGGGCAGCTTTCCGTTTATTTAATAACGACTTGCGGCGTTATAAACAATTGCAAATGTTTATACATGCCGAAGGGAACCAACTAAGGAATAATGATTTGAGCGGCTTTATCCGTTTAGGTGCCGATTATACCGATAACTACTATGAATACGCAGTACCATTACAGGTTACCCAACCTGGCACTGCCGACCCAAATGCAATATGGCCCGCTGTAAACGAAATGGACATTGAATTATCATTGTTAACAAAGGCTAAAGTTGATCGTAATAATGCTAAATTAAACGGCCTGCCCTGGCCGTTGACGGTGCCCTATACCGAAACCGATGGGCACAACACCATCACAATTAAAGGTCAGCCCGATTTGAGCCGTGTTACTACGGTAATGGTTGGCGCCCGTAATCCGTTAAAAACAGCGGCAACAAGTGGCGCTGACGACGGCCTTGATAAATCGGGTACGTTATGGTTTGATGAGTTGCGCTTAACCAACTTTAACGAACAGGGGGGCTGGGCCGCTACCGGCAGGTTTAACGCCAAACTTGCCGATTTTGCCGATGTTACCCTGGCGGGAAGCAGAACAACCGCCGGCTTTGGCACACTTGACTCGCGCCTGGCCGACAGGAGCCTGAATGATGTTAACGTTTATGATGTATCAGCCAATGTGGAGTTGGGTAAGTTTTTCCCGGATAAAAGCGGCATACATATCCCGGCTTATATTGATGTTTCATCACAAGTAAGTACGCCGCTGTATGACCCGGCGTCGCCCGACATATTGTTAAAACAGGAACTTAATGCGCCTGGCATAACCGCCCAAAAACGCGATTCGATACAAAACGCAGCCGAGGATTATACCAAGCGGAAAAGTATAAACTTAACCAACGTACATAAAGCCAAAACCGACCCCAAGGCAACCAACCATGTGTGGGATGTGGAGAACCTGAACGCTACCGTTGCATATACCGAATACGAGCATCACGATTTTACAACGCTTGAAGATATACAGACAACCTACCATGTTTCGCTGGCCTATAATTATACCAACCAGCCTAAATATTATAGTCCGTTTAGTAAGATTATAAAAAATAATTTGTTTGCGCTCATCCGCGACATTAATTATAGTTTGATGCCTACGCGTTTAAATTACAGCATACTTTTTGATAAAATGTATTCGGAAAGTACGTTACGAAATAACGATCCGAACGCCCAAATACCTATCCCAACCACGTTTAACAAAACGTTTTCGGTAACCCGGATCTATGGCCTGGGGTGGAATTTAACCAAGTCGCTGTCGATGGATATAGATGCTACTAATCTTTCAACCGTGGACGAACCTACGGGCCGGCTTAGCAACGGTTTAAAAGTGGATACACTTTGGCATAATATTGAAACCCTTGGCCGCACCACCAACTATAACCATACCCTTAATTTTAACTATACCGTGCCGCTAAATAAAATACCGGGCATGGACTGGACAACCTTAACCGCGCATTACAGCACACACTTTACCTGGCAGGGCGCACCGCTTTTTGCCATAAACGACCCGCAGTTTGATGTTGGTAACAGTATCAGCAACTCGCGCACCATACAGCTTAATCCTACATTAAACTTTGATGCTTTATATAAAAAGATAGGTTTTATAAAACGAGTAAATGGCCCCGATAACAATAGTACCCTGACTAAAGTTTTGGTGGGATTGCTAACCAGCTTTAAAACATTTAGCGGCACCTACACGCGCACCGACGGGACCTTTATACCGGGTTACCTGCCACATTCTAACTTTGCTGGTGAGGATTTTAGTTACGATGCACCTGGTCTCGGGTTTTTATTGGGCAGCCAGGCCGACTTAAGGCAAACTGCTATTGAACGCAACTGGATAAGCACCGATACCCTGCAAAATCAGCAATACGTAACAACTTTTAACGAGGACCTGCACCTGAAAGGAACTTTTCAGCCGATTAAAGATTTACGGATTGAGTTAACCGCCTTTAAAACACAGGATCATACGTACTCAACCACCTTTAAATCTATCGATGGGTCGGATCGTATTCAGGACCTGAACCCAACTACGATGGGTAACTACAGTGTATCCTATTTAACCATTGGTACCGCGTTTTCTAAAATTAGCGGGGTGGATAATAATTCGCCAACCTTCCAAAAATTCCTGGATAACCGTACTATTATTTCGCAACGATTAGGCGCTACAAATCCAAATTCAACCGCTCCGCCAACTAATGGCTACGCTGATGGTTATGGGCCAAACTCACAAAATGTTTTGGTGCCGGCATTTTTGGCGGCGTACACCGGCAAAGCGGCAGGTTCAGTTGGGTTAGGGCAGTTTCCGGCTATTCCTATTCCAAACTGGCAACTTACTTATAACGGATTGAGCCATATCGCATTTTTTAGCGACATTTTCGATTCGTTTGATGTATCGCATGGTTATCGTTCATCTTACAACGTAAGCGGTTATACCACCTTGCTGCAATACCAGGCTGCAAATGGTGGCGTGCTTTCAAGGGACGCTAACAATGACTTTTTGCCGGTATACCAGTTTTCGTCAATTACCATACTGGAGCAGTTTGTGCCGCTGATAGGTTTTAACGCCCGCTTTAAAAATAGCATGACGGCCACTTTGGAATACAGGCAGAGCCGGTCACTTAGTTTGAGTTTGTTAAACAGCCAGCTGGCACAGCAAAACATGAATGTGTTTGTATTTGGATGGGGATATCATACCAAAACATTTAAATTTCCGTTTGGGTGGTTTGGTGGTAAAAATGATAACGACGTTAATTTTAAGATTGATTTTTCGTTACAGGATAACAAAACACTCATTTACCAGGCCGATATACAACAGGCGCAGGTATCATCGGGCGCACAAAATATAACAGTGCGGCCTTCTATTGATTATTTAATAAGCTCGCGGTTTAACCTGAATTTGTTTTATGATTCAAATATAACCCGGCCCTATACTTCGCAAACGTTTAATACAGCGTTTACCAATTTCGGGATAAATTTGAAGCTGATGTTGCAATAGGGAACCTTCTCTATTGCACCGTCCCCTCTATGTCAATTTCGACAGGGGTACGACGGAGAAATCTTTACGAAACATACGTTGTTCGCTATGCCGATTTGATATGCACTCTTCCAGCCATGTTTGTAAAGTTTTCGCACTGCGTTCGAAATGACATGAATTAATAGGGAATTTAAGACCAACCCCAGCAATAGACAAAATCGATAATTTCAATGCAAACAATTGTTAACAAACCACCCAATGTTAAAAAATTGTCCCTTCAGCCAACAAACCGATGATAAACTTAACATTCAGTTTATGATTTACTTTAATGGGAAACCTACTTTTGCTGCGTAGAAAAACAACCATAAATAATGAAAAAGATCATTACAACGGCCCTATTGTTATGCTGCTTTTTAGTTGGCTTTGGCACCATCGCAAATTTAAACGGTAAGTGGACCGGAACGTTAAAAACCGATGGCGACGATGAATATCCTTTACTCTATAACTTTAAAATTGACGGCGACCAGCTAAGCGGTACCGCAAAAACACCAAAAGGCGACCTGCCCATCAATGATGGTAAAATCGTCGGTGACACTTTTAAGTTTAATGTAGTTATCAGCGGCATGGAAGTTGACCATAGCGGCAGGTTTTATGGAGATTCGGTTGGCGTGGATATTAGTTTGGGTGATGCACGTTCGCATGCTAAGTTGATCAGGACGGAGTAGCGCGGGAGGCTTGAGCCCCAAGTCTTAAGTTAAAAGTTTTAGCCGGATGGGTTTAACGACTCAGAACTAACGACTTTCGACTTTAGACTAATTTATGTTTTGTTTTAATAAAATGCTACATTTAAAACATAAACATAAAACCAAATAAGCAATTATGAAATCAAGAATTTTTATGACCACAGCGCTGGTTTGCGGTGCATTATTTTGTTTCGCAGCTTTTGCCGATTTAAGCGGTAAATGGTCGGCATCGTTTAAAACACAGGACGGCACAGAGTTTCCACTAACCTACACTTTTAAAATTGACGGCGACAAATTAACCGGCACAGTTGGGTCGTCGCAGGGCGATATTGAAATGACTGACGGCAAAATTAACGGCAGTGATTTTTCTTTCAGCCTTTCGGTAAATGGCACCGATGTTAAAAACGTTGGCAAGTACTACGCCGCAGCCGATTCGGCAGGTATTGATGTGGATTTTGGCGGAATGAAATCGCACATGTCGTTGAAAAGGGCTAATTAGTGGATGAGTTGGATGCGTGGATTGAGGTGAACATAATCAACTTAATCCAACTTATTCAACTAAAAACTTCCTCCAACTGTAACACTCACCCCAATTCCTGCATCTCATATAAAAAACTAAATTTTATGAAAAGAAGAATCTTTACAACCACTGCGCTGGTATGCTGCTTTATGGTTTGCCTGGCAGTAGTTGCCGATTTAACCGGAAAATGGACCGGAGTTATTAAAATACCTGATGGCACTGAAATTCCGGTGACTTATAATTTTAAAGCCGATGGCGATAAACTCACAGGGACAGCCGAGTCGCCTGACGGACAAGGGACAATTGATGAAGGAAAGATTAGCGGAAGCGACATTAGCTTTAAGGTTACCATCAACAATATGACCTATCCGCATACTGGTAAAATTTATGCTGATTCGTGCGGGCTGGATATTGAGGCCCAGGGTGCAAAACTTCATGTTACTGTGAAACGTGCTGATAAATAAGTTAATAACCATAACTTTTAAAGTCGTTTAGTTATCCAAACGGTAACAAAATCAATCATCATGAGAAAATTATTTACAACCACAGCATTGGTATGCTGCATTATGGTTTGCCTTGCGGTGGTAGCTGATTTAACCGGCAAATGGACCGGAACGCTTAAAACACCGGATGGCGGCGAATTTCCGATAAACTACACTTTTAAAGTCGACGGTGATAAATTAACAGGTACGGGAACAACACCCAGTGGTGAAATCGCTATTGAAAATTGCAAGATAACAGGCGCCGATTTCTCGTTTACCGTTCCGTTTAATGGAACTGATATAAAAAATACCGGTAAGTTTTATGCTGAGGGCGATTCTGTTAGCCTGAATATAGATTTTAACGGCATGGCGATGCACAGCACGTTAAAACGGGCTGATAAGTAGACTGTTGAGTTGGATTAAGTTGATTAGGTTAATAAACCACTCGCTTAATCCAACTTAATCAACCACTCACCACCCAATCAACTTTTTCCGTACCTTCGCGGCTAATATGATACGCCGCTTTATTGCTTATTTGTTAGTGGTTGCGTTAATGGCCTCCAACTTTTCCCGCTTTTTTGTATACGCTGGTTTTGAGTTGAACAGGAATTACATCGCCACAAAACTTTGCGAAAACCGCAATAAGCCCTGGCTGCATTGTAATGGCAAATGCTATTTCATCAAGAAGATAAGGCAAGCCGAAGAAAAAGAGAAAAATGAGGAGCGTCAGTCTCAGAAAAATCTTTTCCAGGAAGCTTTATTTGTTCAAAAGCCCGGCATCCGGTTTTATTCGCAATTGTTGCAGGTTATGCAGGTACCTATGCACCGCATCGCCCTGCCTGCTGTTGACCTTCCCATCTTTCAGCCTCCCCAGTTAGGCTAATTCTTTTCTTTGTCTTTATAGCCGTTAAAATGTGACTGTTGATGATTTTTATCGTCAACCGATGAGCATGTGCTATTCGGCTAATTATCATTCAATTTTATTGTCCAATTATCATGGTTGTTTGTATAAGTGATACAGCAACTGTGTTTAAAATATTCGTTAAATGCATCTTTTTAAAAAGACTGTGTGCATTGGTATCCTGTTAATTACCGGGATAGCCTTTGGTTACGCGCAGAAAATATACAAGGGAAAAGTTATTGACCAACTTACCCAACAACCTATTGAATACGCCTCGGTTTATGCTCAGGGACAATCTGCCGCTACCGGCAAATCCGGAACTTTTCAACTATCATTAAAATCCGATACGGCAACTTTAACTATAACCTATATAGGCTATAAGAAGAAGTTGCTGCTGCTGAATAGTTCGCCCGAAAGAATTATTATTTCACTCGAACGAGGTCAAGTTGACCTGGATGAGGTTGTAATATCACCAGGTTTAAACAATAATTCATTTCATACATTAAGCGCCATCGACCTGAACTTGCGCCCTGTAAATTCTTCGCAGGATTTAATGCGGTTAGTGCCTGGCCTGTTTATAGCCCAGCACATGGGTGGCGGCAAGGCGGAGCAGATTTTTATACGCGGCTTTGACGCCGATCATGGTACAGACCTGAATGTCTCTGTTGATGGCATGCCGGTAAATATGGTGTCGCATGTTCACGGCCAGGGGTATGCCGACCTCCATTTTTTAATACCTGAAACTGTTTCGTTATTTGATATCGGAAAAGGTCCGTATTATAGTGATCAAGGAGATTTTACCACCGCCGGTTATTTAAACTATACCACCAAAGATGCCCTGGATAAGAGCATGATCAGCCTGGAAGCCGGCCGGTTCAATACTTTCAGAGCCGCTGGGGTTATTGATCTGCTGAGCAGCAAAGCCAAACAAAACGGAGAAAATGCATACATAGCAGGCGAGTATAATTACACAGATGGCCCTTTTCAACTGGCCGAGCATTACAAGCGTTTTAACCTGTTTAGCAAATACAGCAAACAACTGGGGGCTAAAAATAAGTTGTCGGTGAGCGCATCAACTTTCAGTACCAATTGGATACCGTCCGGCGAGATACCGGAAAGGGCCGTGGCTGCCGGCACTACTGCCATTGATGAGGATGGGAATCCTGTTAAAATTCCAGTTGCCGGGAATACCATTAGCCGTTTCGGCACTATTGACAGCGCACAGAACGGAAAAAGTACCCGCACTAATATTATCTTAAAATTGGCGTCGGACCTTAAAAATAACTGGACGATGGAAAATCAGTTATACTATACCCATTATACGTTTCAGCTCCATGTAAATTCTACCTTCTTTGCTGATGATCCGGACAATGGCGATGAGAAATTTCAAAATGAAACCAGGGATATGTACGGCTACAACGGCAAGCTAAGCAAACGGAGTTATCTTGGGAAATCGTTGCTTACCTCCGTTTTCGGCATAGGCGATAGAATGGATAGAACGTATGGCACCCTATACGCAGATGTTACCGAACAATACCAGTTTTTGGATGCCATAAGCCAGGGCGACATTAAAGAAAACAACCTGAATGCTTATGCTGATGAAACGCTGGAATCAGGAAAATGGCTATTTAATGCTGGTGCGCGGATTGATTACCTGAATTTTAATTTTCACGATACCACCCAAAATAAAGCTATAATAAGCCCGAAAATTAATATTCAGTACACCGCCAATAACCAAATTCAGTTTTACTTAAAAGCGGGGAAAGGGTTTCACTCCAACGATGCCCGTGCAGTAATAGGCAATAGTGGGCTGCAAACATTGCCGACTGCTTATGGGGTAGATTTGGGGCTTAACTGCAAACCCATTCCGCATTTATACCTTAATGCGGCATTGTGGTATTTGTACCTGCAACAGGAGTTTGTGTATACTGATGACGGCACCATTGAGCCCGGTGGCAAAACCCGCAGAGAGGGTGTCGATTTTTCGGCACGTTACCAGCTAACCAGCTGGCTTTTTGCCGATTTAAACCTGAACCTGGCCAGGCCACGGCTGATTGATGCCAAAAATGACGATAACTATTTACCGCTTGCACCTACATTTACCAGCACCG
>Ga0206947_1087_pt1 | contig 27613 bp, 20 predicted proteins | sample Alteio_BWOrgHeat_3_FD_153239 | JGI IMG/M metagenome (GOLD analysis project Ga0206947, IMG submission 153239) | Enriched cells from forest soil in Barre Woods Harvard Forest LTER site, Petersham, Massachusetts, United States -... | ecosystem: Environmental > Terrestrial > Soil > Temperate forest > O...
CGGCGAAAATTAGATGAAATCAACAGCAACACAGCTTGGCGCTGCCGAGATCAAGCGCACCTTTAGCTGGGTGGACATCGTGGTCCTCTTCGGAGTCTTCGGACTTCTTTGGACGATCCTCCATTTTGGCCGAGGAATGGTGACTCACTTCGACGAAAGCCAGTCGACAGTCATCTCGACCGACATCTGGAACATTCCCTACTACGCAGGCCGAACCCTCCTGAGGATGTGGATCGCATTCGGCTGCTCACTGCTCTTCACCTTCGCAGTAGGATATGCCGCTGCGCATAATCGCGTCGCCCGGGCCATCATTTTACCGTCACTTGATATCCTGCAATCCGTTCCGGTACTCGGGTTTTTGTCGATCACCGTCACCGGGTTTATGGCTCTGTTCCCAGGCAGCCTGCTCGGCGTGGAATGCGCCAGCATCTTCGCAATTTTTACCGGCCAGGTTTGGAATATGGCCTTTGGCTTTTATCATTCGCTGGTCACTATTCCGAAAGACCTCAGGGAGGCAGCGACCAACTTCCGGTTATCGCGTTGGCAACAGTTCGGAACGCTCGAAGTACCTTCATCGATGCATAGCCTGATCTGGAATTCGATGATGTCATTTGGTGGCGGTTGGTTCTTTGTCGCGCAAAGCGAGGCGATTACGGTCCTGAACAAGAATATCAAGTTACCGGGACTTGGATCTTACATGGCAACCGCCGTCGAAAAGGGCGACAACACCGCCGCCGTCTGGGCGATCTTGGCCATGCTGGCGGTCATCCTCGCTTCGGACCAGTTCGTCTGGCGGCCGCTTTTAGCGTGGGCGGACAAGTTCAAGATGGAGCTGGTCGAGTCCGGCGATGCGCCACAGTCCTGGCTCTACAATTTCATCCGGCGCGCCTATCTCTTTGACTGGGTCGAGGATAAAATTTCGCATCCGCTCTCGGACGCTTTCATCAAATTGAAAAAAAACTTGGGAACCCTGGAAGTGCTGCCCAAAGCGCCGAGGAAAATGGCAGCCCGATGGATTCCTCGGCTCCTGGGGCTTATCCTTGGGCTCTGGCTGGTCTATCAGATGATTCTCGGAGTAATCGCAGCCATCGACGCGGTTTACAACCATGTCAGCTTGCACCAATTCCTTCATCTGTGTTACCTCGGATTGTTAACCATGGGTCGAGTCGCCTTAATGACTATCGTCGCGACTCTGGTGTGGACGCCGATCGGCGTTTGGATTGCCGCGAAACCGAATGTCGCCCGCATCGCTCAACCCTTTGCGCAAATAGCTGCTTCGTTCCCGGTCAACATGACCTTCCCCTTTGTCGTGGGCTTCTTTGTCGCGGCTCACATCAGCATCAACTGGGGCAGCATTCTCCTGATCGCGATGGGCACCCAGTGGTACATCTTGTTCAACGTGATCGCTGGCGCAATGGCCATCCCGAGCGATCTCAAGGAAGCGGCAAGGACCTATGGATTGCGTGGTTGGTCGCTCTGGCGCACTTTGATCCTGCCGGCAATCTTCCCGTTCTGGGTGACCGGCGCCTGCACTGCGGCTGGCGGCGCTTGGAATGCCAGTATTGTCGCTGAACTTGCCACCTGGGGAAATACCACCCTCAAGGCGCAGGGTCTCGGCGCCTACATTGCCGAAGTGACTCAAAAGGGTGACACGCCCATGATCATTTCCAGCATTGCGGTCATGTGCCTTTTTGTTGTACTCACCAATAAGCTGCTCTGGCGAAGGCTTTACGAGTACGCTGAGAAACGTTTTCACCTGGATTGAAAGAGATGCCTACTACTACTCTCACGACCAGCACGGCGGGTCCGGCCATCCAGCAATCCATCATCGCTGAACTCTGCAACGTCACCAAAACCTACGGCGTCGCCGGCGGGCGGCAGCTCAAGGTACTCGACCAGATCGACCTGGCGATCCATGAAGGGGAATTGCTGGCCTTGTTAGGTCAATCCGGTTCGGGAAAGTCGACCTTACTGAGATGCCTCACCGGTTTGGCAGTGCCGACCACCGGCCGCGTTTTGGCTTACGGCAAGATTCTGGAAGGCATCAATCCGTATGCTTCCATTGTCTTCCAGACTTTTGCCCTTTACCCGTGGCTGACCGTAGAGCAGAACGTCGCCGTGGGTCTGATGTCGAGGCTGGTGACTCGCGCCGAAAAAGAGGCTGCAGTCGAGAAGGCAATCGATTTGATCGGCTTGAACAATTACCATGACGCGTACCCGCGCGAGATATCGGGAGGGATGCGACAGCGTGTGGGAATCGCCAGGGCGTTGGTCGCCGAGCCGAAGATCCTTTGCCTGGATGAAGCTTTCAGCGCTTTAGACGTTCTCACCGCCGAGAACCTTCGCAACGAAGTGATGACCCTCTGGAAGGAACAGGGACCACTTTGAAAAGTATCTTTATGGTGACGCACAACATCGAGGAAGCTGTTGAAATGGCCACTCGTATCTGCGTCCTGTTTCCTCACCCGGGCCGTCTTGGCCTGGTGATGGAGAACAATCTTGCTTATCCGCGTAACCAGAATGATCCGGAATTTCAGCGCCTGGTCAAAGTTATCCACGAAACGATTACCATGCAGGCTTTGCCGGATCATCCGCCGGAACCGCTTCCGGTTTCCGGCCGACCGATCTCCCGTGCGCGGACCCGGCTCGAGTCGATCCCGACCGTCCCGGTCGGACGGATTCTCGGGCTGCTGAGCATTCTGCAAGATCATCCCGATTTGGACAACGTCTACGACATCGCGAACGAGATTGGCAAAGACTACGGCGAAACCATTTCACTGGTAAAGGCAGCTGAGATCCTCGAGCTAGTCGATACGCCAAAGGACGAGGTCCGTTTTACGGAGCTTGGAAAGAAATTCATCGCCGCCGACAACGACACCCGGAAGGAGATCTTCGCGGAACAAGTGAAAAAACTTCGATTGTTCCATATCATTCTCGGCTATCTGGAGATCCAGGAGGAAATCGACGCTGAAACGGTGATGAAGGATATCTCGACCGCACTGCCGTACGAGAATGCTGAGAGTGTCCTGCAAACCATGATTGCATGGGGAAGGTACGCGGGTCTGATGGATTACGATGCCAATACAGAGATGTTATCCAGACCGGAAAAAGAGGAAGAGGAAGAGAAGAAGGAAGAAGCCGGAGTTTCGTAGGGAGTTGCAGGAGTTGCAGGACGGTCGGCAATGCGATCATTTGCAAGCCTTTCCTCGGGTGAGCCGAGCAAATTTTACGTTAACGTTCATCGACTGGATTCGCAGATGACAAGGGGGTTCAACTTCTGCGCGCCAGCCGTAAGTAAAGCGTCGCGCTTTACCTCCGCGGGAGCAAACCGCGGTATGTATTACGCCCGTCATACAGCCCCCAAAGGACCAAGATAACTCAACCGAGGGCTTGCCAGGTTTAATTGCCCCGGCGCGGTGGGGCGGGGACACAGCCGGGTGGACGGAGCCTCGCAGTAAAGCTCTCAGAGGGCTCTAAACAGATACAAGCCGCACCGGTTAATTTACCCAGCGAACCTCATGCCGGCCTCGATCCATTCTGCAACTCCTGAATTCTGTAACTCCTGCAACTCCTAATTCTGAATTCTGGCTCCTGGATCTGACCCTCATTCTTTTTCCCTGGCCAACGGACATCGCCGCCGTGTAAACCACCAGACCCCTGCGAGGTCGAGCAACGGCCTCCAAAGAAATTGTCGAACTCCGTATTTTGATTTCCCACCACTTCTGGGGCGATGACGGACCGGCACTTGGCGAATCGTAAATCCTGCGCTGATCGTCAGCGCCGGGATAAAAGAATATAGCGTTCGCATCGGGATAAATGCGTCCATCACACGGCGATGAAACGCTTTGATCCCGCATCCGCTGTCAATGACGCCGTCTCCCAGGATTCGGCTTCGCGCTGCATTGGCGAGCCGTGACATTGCCCGACGGACGAACGAGTCCTGGCGTGCCACCCGGATGCCGACGGCCATGTCAACTTCGTTCAAAGGTGCAAGGATTTTCGGAATATCGAGCGGATCATTCTGACCGTCACCGTCCAACAGAATCACGACCTGTCCCTGGGCGCGTTTCATGCCATAGAACAGAGCAGCCGCTTGACCGCAATTTTGGCTCAGCCGAATCAATTTTGCCTGACTCCAATCCGTGAACTGGTTCGCGATAATTTCGGCCGTGCGGTCCGAGCTCCCATCGTCCACCAGAAGGAGCTCGTAATCGCTGCGCCAGGTCCGGGCAAAACTCCGAAGCTCGTTCAGGAGACCCCCCACCACATCTTCTTCGTTGTAGACCGGGATCACGATTGAGTAATACGGTTCTTCACGCGGTTCGGGGCCGGTTGCAGTGGTCACATTCATTGAAAGTTGAGAATCCCAATCCGTTCCCTCGGCGACAAAACGGTGGATACGCAAGAAGAAAATTACGACTCACGTTGCCGGACGGCGGAAGAAAAACGGTCGGCGTGTCGGCGGGTCGGCGTAGTCCAGACGCTTCGCCATTTTCTCGTCGATTCGCCGGCAGGCCGATCCGCCGACCCGCTTCTTCCGGCGACCCGTTTCTCCTGTCGTTGCACAAAATACATGCTATTTCGGGGACAGGGCGCTAGATTCGGCCGGCGAGAAAACGGCCATTGCGCTAGGTATTCCGCCTGCCGTCGTCTCACATCTTGCAAACCATGGTGCCGTATAGTCTCAGATTAAACATTGATCCAGGGTTAGAAAACGGGAGGATCTGAGCCAGGTAACGGTCTGGGGCCTCGATCAAAGATTCGCATGACGAACTCAGCGACTTCCACTGCACCCAGTAAAGTGACTCTCGGTCGAGACGGTCGGAAACTGGTCTTGAGATTTGAAGGCAATTGGAATGTCCGTGACTCCCGGCATGGTGAAATTAATGCACTTTTCTCGGAGCTCGATCGGGAAGGGCCGGCCGATGAACTCCAGGTTGACATGTCCAACGTGGGTTCTTGGGACACCAGCCTTTTGATCGTTGTCGCTCGTGCTGAAGAGTGGTGCCGAAGGCATCACGTGAATTTTTTGCGTGAATCTCTGCCGTCGAATGTGGCGAGTTTGCTTGCCATTTCCGAGGAAGTCCCGGAGCGGAAAACTGGACGAGAGACCAAAAAATCGTCGTCCATTTTAGCGGGCCTCGGAAGGCTGACGATCGGGGCAGGGGAAGGGATTAGAACTGCCTTCGAGTTTACCGGTGAGACCGTTCTCAGTTTTGGACGAATCTTGCGCGGGAAGGCTGCCTTCGATTGGCGGATGTTCTGGCTGACGATGCAGGAGTGCAGCGCGCAGGCATTGCCGATCGTCGGAATGATCAGCTTCCTGACCGGGCTCATCTTTGCCTTCGTGGGCGCCATTCAGCTTCGACAATTCGGGGCGGGGATCTATGTCGCCAACCTGGTAGCGGTCGCCATGGCTCGTGAAATGGGCGCAATTATGACCGGAATCATCATGGCCGGCCGCACCGGTGCGGCGTTCGCGGCCCAAATTGGCAGCATGAAGGTCTCGGAGGAGATCGACGCGCTCGAAACCCTGGCCATCTCGCCGATGGATTTTCTGGTCAGCCCACGGCTGCTCGCCCTCTCTTTCATGATGCCGCTGTTGGTCCTCTATTCCGATTTAGTCGGAATTTTGGGGGGCGCCTTTGTTGGTTTGTCGTTTTTAGGGATTTCATGGACGCAGTACTGGAATCAAACCATCGGTTCCATGGGTCTGGTTGACATTGCAACCGGCCTGGTGAAAGGCGCCATCTTCGGGGTTATCGTCGCGATGGCCGGATGTGAAAGGGGAATGAAATGTGGAAACAACGCCGCGTCGGTCGGTAATGCGGCAACATCGGCCGTCGTTTTAGGCATTACCTGGATTGTGGCATCCGACGCCATCATCGATGTGATCCAGGAAGTATTGAACCTGTGACCGTCTGGATGTTTTGCAGAGATCCCGTGCCGTGAGTCCTATCCAGAATCCAACATCTGAAACGCAGTCCGCCGCCGCTGCCGTTCCCAGCGGGAATCAACCTTCTCCGCCGGCCATCGAGGTGAAAGGACTTGAAATGGGCTACGGTTCGTTTGTCCTCATGCGGGACGTTAACTTCACCGTATCGCCCGGTGAGGTGATGGTCATCATGGGCGGGAGCGGTTGCGGAAAGAGCACCTTGCTCAAATATCTCATCGGACTCAAAGAGGTTGAAAAAGGGGAGATCATCTACTATGGGCGAAGCTTTTCGAAAGCCTCTCCGGAGGAAAAGGAAGAGATGCAAAGAACCTTTGGCGTGTTATACCAAGGTGGTGCCTTATGGAGTTCACTCACCCTGGCGGAAAATGTCGCGCTCCCCTTGGAACAATACACGAGTCTTGCACCCAAAGAGATCATGGAGATCGTCTCCATGAAGCTCGCGCTCGTGAGCTTGAAAGGATTTGAAGAATTTTATCCCTCGGAGATCAGCGGCGGTATGCGGAAGCGGGCGGGTCTCGCCAGGGCAATGGCACTGGATCCGGCCCTGCTCTTCTTTGACGAACCATCCGCTGGCCTCGATCCGATCACATCGGTCCGCCTGGATGAGTTGATTCTGCGACTCCGGGACTGTCTCGGAACGACCATCGTGGTGGTTACCCATGAGCTTCCCTCGATTTTCACCATCGCTGATCGCTCGATTTTCCTGGACGCGGAAACGAAGACCGTGATCGCTCAAGGCAACCCCAGAGATTTAGTGAAAGAGGGTCACAGCGATCCGAAGGTTCGCGAATTCCTCTTGCGAGGTCATCCGGAGAAGACACCCATCGGTTTGCCCAGAGAAGATCCATCCGCGGATACCCGCGATTCGAAAGATCATGGCTAGACCCGTTCCATTCAATCTAGGCCAATGAGTCAGAAAGCGAATCCGACCCTAATTGGAGCGTTTGTCTTCGGAGCGATTGTTATCGCAATCGGGGCCGTCATATTTTTTGGCTCGGCGAACCTGTTCGCCAAAAAGCAAATCTACGAGACCTATTTTGATCAATCAGTCAACGGGCTGGCGATCGGTTCGAACGTCAAATATAAAGGCGTGACTGTCGGCAAGGTGACCAAAGTTCAGTTGAAGTTTCAGGGCCAGGGTGAGGCGCCGATTGTCAAGGTGCTGTACGAGGTCAACACAGACAATCTTTTGAACAAATTCGGCCTCTCCATCACCCTCGACGATCGGAAGCTTCATGACAAGGCGATCGCCAATGGCTTTCGAGCTAAATTGGACTTTGAGAGTCTGATCAGCGGGCAACTCTTTATCGCCTTGGATTTCTACAAGGACGCTGGCCCACCTGCATTGCACCAGGAAGCGGATCAGGATATTTTTGAAATTCCGCCCCAGCCCTCCGATATCGAGGCGATTCTGGCCAACCTGACCAAGGCGATCGGAAATATTGGCAGCGTCGATTTCGCGAGTCTGGCCAATGAGCTGCAAGCAGTCTTGAAGTCCGCTAATGACGCTATTGAAGCGATGCACCTCGATCGTTTGGGTAGCTCGCTGGATAAGGCGGCCAGTTCGATTTCAAACCTGGCGAACGGAGATGAGGTGAAAAGCGCTCTGGCCAGCGTTCGCGAGTCTTTTGACCAACTAACAAGTACGCTAAAGAGCCTTAGTCCAGCGGTCGGAGATCTCAAGCCAACGCTTGACCAAGCCAAGACTGCGCTGACAAATCTCCAAAAAAGCACCGCGCAGCTTGATCAGTTACTCAAACCAGATTCTAGTTTTCGTTACCAGCTCGATAGCTCCCTTTCCGAAATCAGCTCTGCAGCTGCATCGATCCAGCAGTTGGCTGATTTTCTGCAGCGCCACCCGAACTCTCTTCTGTTCGGCCGAAAACCTGCTAATCCCACTCAACCTTGAAACGCCAACGATATCTCAGAGCATTCTGGTGCGTCTTGCTAGGACTATCGTTCCTAACCGGTTGCGCAACTAAGGAACCGCTTCCTAACTTCTATTTGCTAACTGGACCTGGGCCGCGGCCGGTGCGAACGCAGTCCTCTGGAGGGACCGTTGTTCTGGTCCGCCGGGTCGAAGTGCCCGCCTACCTGGCCAAGACGACTTTAGTGACGATGAGAGGTGGAATCGAAGTGCAATACGCGGCCACCGAACGCTGGGCCGAACCACTGGACCAGGGATTGGCGAGAGCCGTTGCCGAGGACCTCACTCGAAATCCTCGAATCAAGGCCTATGGGTTTTCGCCCGGCGCGTCTTCGGTGGATCACAGCTACGATGTCTGGATCCGAATAGAACGCTTTGAAGGCAATGACGAGGGTAAAGTGGAGTTGCGTGCGCACTGGTCGGTTTCAAGCACCGGCAGCTCTACTCCGATTGCTGGCCGGACGGTCGACCTGCACCGAAGCGGCTGGCAGCCGGGCGATTACCCTGGGCTGGTGCGACTGCTGAGCGACGAGGTAGGCGAAATGAGCCGCCAAATCGCACGGGCAATTCCTTAGATCCTCTCACGACGACCGCCCTGAAGCTGAAGGGACGGAGAAACCGGACGATGCCTCAATACGCTCGACCGAAACGCTATCTTACACGTGTTAAACAGGCTGGAGTCGATGGGCCGCAGCCTGTCCGGTAGTTGTCGTTTTTTGACCACTTGTGGGTAGCGTGAAGACCCCAGTCGTTTCTGCGGCAGACTCCTGGCACCTTCCCGGCCCCAGATCAAAACAATCGACTATTCGGTTGTTTTATTAAGATACGAAAATACAGGCGAGCCCAAAGACCACAGCTGGATGGCTTTAGGTAGTCGCATTCATTCGAATCGAGAATGCCTGTTCAACCAATGAAAAGGGCCTGGACGTCTCGACTCAAAATAAACTGCGATATGGCATATCACGTGCTCCAAAGCACTAAGCATTTGTGAATACAGTGGAAAACGTAAGCGTAGTGAAAATATCATAATCAGTAGAATCGGGCTGCCGGAATGAAACTATCTGACCTCAAAAATGCCGGCCATTGGCCGACGCTTCTCGCCGCCTTTCTGTATTTCGACTTCAGCTTCATGGTCTGGACCGTCCTCGGTCCGCTCGGCGCGCAAATCGGGGAAGCGTTGAATCTTTCACCTGGCCAAAAAGGCCTGATGGTCGCTGTCCCGATCCTGGCTGGCGCCATTCTGCGGATTCTGATGGGCCTGTTGGTTGATCGTGTCGGCGCGAAGAACGCCGGGGTCATGGCGCAACTCGTCGTGATAACTGGCCTGGCACTCGCCTGGGTTTTTGGACTGCCCAACTATGAAGCGACCCTGCTAATGGGTCTGGTGCTTGGTTTTGCCGGTGCTAGTTTCGCCGTTGCTTTGCCGCAAGCCGGACGGTGGTATCCGCCGAACATGCAAGGAGTGGTGATGGGTCTGGCGGGCGCTGGAAACATCGGGGTAGTGCTGGACAGCTTGCTGGCACCAAGACTAGCCGAAGCCTACGGCTGGAAAAGTGTCTTTGGGTTTGCGCTGGTTCCGGCGCTCCTGGTTTTGATTTTTTACGTGGTGGTTTCCAAAGAGGCGCCAGGCGAGGTGAAACAGAGAAAGCTCTCCGACTATTGGACGCTTCTTAAGGATCCGGATGCACACTGGTTCTGCTTTTATTACACCATCAGCTTTGGAGGGTTTGTTGGGCTCGCAAGTTCCTATGTGCTCTATTTCAAAGGCGAGTTCAATCTCCCCCCGGTCCACGGCGGGGATTTTGCAGCTCTCTGCACGTTTGTGGGAGCGATGCTCCGCCCCGTAGGTGGGGCGACCGCAGACCAGATCGGAGGGGTCCGTTCCCTCTACCGGTTCTATCTCGCGGCGGGCTGCGCATTGATCGCGGCTGCACTGGTCCACAATCTGCCGGTCAATCTCGCACTCTTCGTGGTGGCCTCCGGCTCGCTTGGAATGGCGAACGGCGCCGTATTCCAATTGCTTCCCCAGCGCTTCCGCAGAGATGTCGGGATCATGACTGGCTTGGTCGGCGCGGGCGGTGGACTAGGCGGGTTTTATCTCGCGAGTTCGCTTGGTTTCTCAAAGGGAATCACCGGCTCCTACCGGTACGGGTTTTTGGTATTCGCCTCGCTCTGTTTTCTGGCGATCGTCGGCCTAAGTCTGGTGAAAACCAGATGGCGTAGCACCTGGGGTTCGCTGGCCGGGGCCCGGATCTGACGCGCAACCTGCCTTGAAACGGCTCGCGCAGTTCAAAGCTAATAAAAATGAGTGCTGAAACTATTCTTCCTGATGTCGCCTTTAGCCGAGAGCAGAAGGAGTATCTGCAGGGATACTTCACGGGACTCGCCTGTGCAGGAGTGGTGCCCTTTGTTGGCCATCTACCGGACGGACGCATTACCAATGTGGCCGTGCCTGGTCTGGTCAACGGCGCTGCCGAACCGGAGGCGCCGGCCGAAGAGACGGTGTACGGAACACCGGTTTCAGACCTTTGCGAGCAGGAGCTTTGGAAACTTGAACAACATGGCCTCGACGTTTGGGATAAGCTTGTCCAGCACGCGAACGAGGACAAATTTCCAGATAAAAAGGAAACATTCCGGTTTCGCTATCATGGACTGTTTTATGTCGCACCGGCGCAGAAGTCGTTCATGCTTCGTTGCCGGATCCCGGCCGGTGAAATGAATTCCCATCAGTTGCGGGGCCTTGCGGATCTGGCAGAGGAGTGGGGAGGCGGTTATGCAGATATCACCACGCGAGCAAACTTTCAGGTACGAGAAATTGCGCCGCGGAACATGGTCAAGTGCCTGCTCAAACTCCAGGAGATCGGCATGACGGCTCGCGGCTCCGGTGTTGACAATGTGCGGAATATTACGGCGACGCCGACAGCAGGCATCGACCGGGATGAATTGATCGATACCCGGCCCTTCGCCAAGGCTCTTCACTACTACATTCTAAACAATCGGGACATGTACGACCTGCCGCGCAAATTCAACGTGGCGTTCGACGGCGGCGGATCGGTCACGACCGTTGCTGACACCAACGACATCGGATTCATCGCGGTGCGGGTTGCGGAAGGAAAAGGTGTCGAACCCGGAATTTATTTTCGTGTCGAACTGGCCGGCATTACCGGTCACCAGCAGTTCGCCAAAGATTCTGGCGTGCTTGTGACTCCGGAGCAATGCGTAGCGGTGGCCGCCGCGATCATTCGCGTCTTTGTGGAGAACGGCGATCGAACGAATCGCAAGCGGGCGAGACTCAAATACGTCATCGACAAGTGGGGTATCCCGAAATATATCGAGGAAGTCGAAAAGAAGCTCGCGTTTCCGTTACTGCGTCTTCCGCTTGACCAATGTGAGCCCCGGACAGTGCCGATCCAGCACGGTCACATTGGAGCGTTTAAGCAGGTGCAGCGCGGTCTGAACTATATCGGCGCGGTCATTACCGTTGGCCGGATGTCGCCGAAGCAGATGCGCCGGATCGCCGATGTCGCACAGCACTACGGCTCGGGCGAGGTTCGCCTCACCGTCTGGCAGAATCTCATCATTCCCAATGTACCGGACCATTTCGTCGAGACAGTGAAAAAGAATCTGGTCAAGATGGGGTTTCACCACTCGGCGACGGCCATCTCCGGCGGGTTGATTGCTTGTACGGGAAACGCCGGATGCCAATGGGCATCGACAAACACCAAGGGCCACGCGGTCCTTCTGGCGCGCCACCTGGAAAAGAAACTGGAGCTCGATCAGCCGATCAATATTCATTTGACCAGTTGCCCGAATTCGTGCGCCCAGCACTACATGGGCGACATCGGGTTGCTTGGGGCGAAGGTCAACCAGGGCGGCGACACGGTCGAGGGTTACCACGTGGTTCTCGGTGGCGGGTTTGGAGAAAAACAAGCGGTCGCGCGCGAAGTCTTTCGAGGGGTCGCGTTCAACGAGTTACCTACCTTGCTTGAGCATGTGCTGAAGATCTACCTGGCAAAGCGCAATCGCGGCGAAAGGTTTGTCGATTTCACCCGGCGTCATAGCGTCAAGGAACTCCAGGAATTGTTTTCCGAATAAATGAAAATGCAACGTCGCAACCAGGCGACTACACAAATTCCGATCTGCCTTTCGCAGATAGAGAGAAGCCCATTCGCACAATGACCCAGCAACCCGGTATCCCATTTATTCCCGATAGTGCGCCGTTCACGCCTTCGCAGCGCGCGTGGCTGAACGGCTTTCTGGCCGGCATGTATGGCCCAACCGGCGCACCGTCCGGCGCTCCACCGGCGGCCGCTGCCGTCAAATTGAAGCTGAATGTTTTGTTCGGTTCGCAGAGCGGAAATGCGGAATCGATCGCCAAACGTTTAGTGAAGGAAGCGAAAAAACAAGGCTACGAGACAACGATCGCGGCGCTGGAAAAGGCCACTCCCGCGGCACTCGCCCAAGAGAGTTGTGCGCTGATCGTCACGAGCACCTGGGGTGAAGGTGATCCTCCGGATAACGCCCTCCAGTTCTGGCAAAAGCTGAGCGCAGAGAACGATCTCAAGCTCTCCAGTTTGAACTATTCCGTCCTCGCTTTGGGCGATACTAATTATGAGCACTTTTGCGGATTTGGTAAGAGTCTTGATAGCCGCCTCGAAGCGTTGGGGGCAAGGCGGATATTCGACCGGGTCGATTGTAACGTTGATTTCGAGGAGGGCGCGGCGCGCTGGCAGACCGGTGTTCTCGAGGCGTTGAAAAAAATAGAACCGTCCGGCGGCTTGCCGGGATCGAACGGTTCGGGCAACGGAGCCGCCCCGTTGCTGGAACCAGCAGAGGAAAAGCCCGTTGGTTATTCACGGAAAAATCCGTTCTCTGCCCGGCTTCTTGCGAACCGCAAACTGACCGGCGAAGGCTCCGAGAAGGACACCCGCCACTATGAGATAAGCCTACAAGGATCCGGACTAACCTATGAGGCTGGGGATGCACTGGGAATTATCCCGACGAATTCGCCGGAGTTAGTCGACGAAATGTTAAGGGCTCTTGGCTATGATGGCGAGGAGGAAGTTAGTAGCCCGGATGGAGAAAAAATCCCGATTCGGCTAGCCCTTCTCCGGGAATACCAGATTCGCTCGCCGCATCTCGAATTCCTGAACGCCATGGCCGAACATGATGCTGCTGATCAGTACCTGAAAGAACTGATCAGCTCGGAGGTGCGCACCGAATTAGACAAGTTTCTCTGGGGTCGCGAAATCATCGATTTTCTCCTCGAATCGCCCGGGGTACAATTTAAGCCGGAAGAATTTGTCTCGCTGCTCAAAAAGCTTCAGCCTCGTCTCTATTCGATTGCATCGAGTCTGAAGGCGCACCCTGAAGAAGTGCATCTGACCGTTGACACCGTTCGCTATGACACCCATGGCCGGAAACGCAAGGGGGTTTGTTCGAACTTCCTGGCCGAACGTGCCGGCAAAGAGACGCCAGTGCCGGTTTTTATTCAGGTCTCGAAACATTTCCGGGTGCCGAAAAACGGTGACCTTCCGATCATTATGGTTGGTCCTGGGACCGGCATTGCCCCGTTTCGCGCATTTCTGGAGGAACGAAAGGCGACCGGTGCGAAAGGCGGGAACTGGCTTTTTTTTGGGGCGCAAAAATCAAGCTGCGATTTCTTTTACAAAGAAGAGCTCGAAGCCTACCAGAGCGAAGGTCTTCTCACGCGGTTCGATACCGCGTTCTCGCGGGATCAGGCTTATAAGATCTATGTCCAGACCCGCATGATGGAGAGCGCGAAGGAGCTCTGGAGCTGGCTTGAGCAGGGAGCGCATTTTTATGTCTGCGGTGATGCCAGCCGGATGGCCAAGGATGTGGACAAAGCGCTGCACGAGATTGTCAAAACGGCCGGCGCCCGCACCGAGGAAGCCGCTGCCGAGTACATTCAGAAACTCAAATCGGACAAACGTTACCAACGCGATGTCTACTGATTCGCCACCTATCCCCGCAGCCTGCGGCGCGCACAAATACTTGGAGAAACGTGAGCGATCACGGCTTTCCAGCCGACAATGAATTCGTCGCCTCCACTGACGGATGATTCCTACGGGCCTGGTCGCACGTTGATCGACGATTTGCTGGACGAGCAGCAGCTTCTGACGCCGGTCGCCACCTTCTCCCGGAAGCACGAGCGCCAAACTTTGCCCGCGCAGGCGAAGTATTACAGCGATCTGATCCCACTTTCGTCGCCCGCTCCGGGCGAGCAGTATGCGTTTGCCGTTGACCTGGACGCCTGCACCGGCTGCAAGGCGTGCGTGACCGCCTGCCATAATCTGAACGGGCTTGACGACGACGAGACCTGGCGCGATGTCGGCGTGCTTTTTGGGGGAACGGTCCTCGAGCCTGTGCAGCAGACGATCACCACGGCGTGTCATCACTGCGTCGATCCGGCCTGCATGAACGGCTGCCCGGTCAAGGCGTACGATAAGAACCCGGTCACAGGCATCGTACGCCATCTCGATGACCAGTGCATCGGTTGCCAATATTGCATTTGGAAATGCCCCTACGATGTACCGAAATATTCCAAGAAACGGGGCATCGTCCGCAAGTGCGACATGTGCTCGAGTCGGCTCGCGGTGGGAGAAGCGCCCGCCTGCGTGCAGGCCTGTCCAAACGAAGCGATCACCATTACCCTCGTCAACCAAGAAGAGATCGCCGATCGGTGGAAGCAGCAAAAGAGCTTCTTGCCGGGCTCGCCCAATCCAGACTATACCCTGCCGACAACGCAATATCGCACTCGCAAAACCCTGCCCGACAACCTGCGACCAGGCGACTTCTTCAAGAACAAGCCGGAACATGCCCACCTGCCGCTGGTTGTCATGCTCGTGCTCACCCAACTCTCTGTCGGCGCGTTTTGCACCGCCACGATTTTGCGGCTGTTCTTCCCGCCTGAGCTTCTGCGAGAACTGATGCCGTTTGATTCGATGGTCGCTCTGCTGCTCGGCTTCCTTGCCCTCGGCGCGAGCACCATGCACCTCGGACGACCGTTTGAAGCGTGGCGCTCTTTTGTTGGACTCAGAACATCGTGGCTGAGCCGGGAAATCATCGTGTTTGGCCTCTTCGCCATGCTGGCCCTGGTTTACGCCGGGTCGTTCTGGTTGCCCGCCTTGAGCCGTTTTGTCAGTCTTCCGTTTGGGCGGGAATTGTCCTCCGGCCTGTTACAGAATGCGTTTGGCATCGGTGTAGCGGTTACCGGATCGGCCGGAGTCTTTTCCTCGATGATGATCTATCGGGACACCCGGCGGACGTTTTGGCGAATGAAGTTTGCCGCCCTGAAATTCACCGGCACCACCTTGATCCTGGGTCCGGCCACGATCCTGTTCACGATGACATTGCAATCAACGCTCTCGCCGGCCATCGCTGCGGAGCCGGCGTTTCGCCAGGTGGTCAGTTTACTTTGCGGATTGGTGGTGGCGGTGATGACGGCAAAATTGCTCTGGGAGTTGAAAGTCTTTACCCATTTGAACGATCACGAGTGGACAGACATGAAACGGACTGCGCTTCTGATGGCAGGCGTATTGAAGCGGGTGACCGTTCCGCGATTCGTTTGCGGCGCAATCGGCGGCATCGCTCTCCCGGTACTTGTGATAATCGGCCTGCTTCCGCCGGCCTTCGCGACAGGAATCCTCCCTCTGTCGGTGCTTGGCGAACTGTTCGAGCGCTACTTGTTTTTTACCGCGGTTATTCCTCCTAAAATGCCCGGAGGGATTGCGTCATGAAAAAAACGACAGCCAAGATGCGCGAACATCCTCTCGTCCAAAAAGTCGACTCACTCATCCGGCAATGGGATGGCAAGCTCACCCAGGATCTTGTTCAGCGTCCAGGGGATTTTGGACTCGGCAAAGTGCCCGCCAGACTCAAGCCGGACGACACCCTGGACATGATCTGTGGCTTTTGTTCAACCGGCTGCAGTCTGAGAATTCACCTCAAGGAGGGGCAAGCAATCAATTTGAGCCCGACGACGGACTATCCAGTCAACCTCGGGATGGCTTGCCCCAAAGGCTGGGAAGCCCTGACCCCGCTCCGTTCGCCTGACCGTGCGACGACACCTTATCTGCGCAATGCGGCGGGTCACCTCGAACCGGTTGATTGGGACACGGCGCTCCAGGTTTTCACGCTCCGTTTTAAAGCCATCCAGGATAAATTCGGGAGCGAAGCGATTGCCTGGCTCGGGACCGGCCAAATCTGTACCGAGGAACTAGCATTCCTCGGTGCGCTGGCAAAATTTGGCATGGGTGTTCTGCACGGCGACGGTAACACGCGCCAGTGCATGGCGACCGCGGCGACCGCTTACAAGCAGTCCTTCGGGTTTGATGCGCCACCGTACACCTATCAGGATTTCGAAGAATCGGATGTGCTGGTCTTTGTCGGGTCGAATCTTTGTATAGCGCATCCGATCATGTGGCAGCGCGTCTGCCGGAACATGCATCGGCCCGAAATCATCGTGGTCGATCCGCGCAAGACAGAGACCGCGATGGCTGCGACCCAGCATTACGCCATCCGCCCAAAGTCGGATCTCATTTTGCTATACGGGCTGGCCAACAGACTTATAGAAGACGGTTGGATTGATCTTGACTACATCACCAAATACACCTCCGGCTTCGACGCGTTTGCGGACTTCGTTTCACAGTTCGCCGCCGATGTGGTGACAGAGGCAACCGGCCTGAATGGGGAGCAGTTGCGGAAATTCGCGGACACCATCCATCGCGGCCGGCGCGTTTCCTTCTGGTGGACCATGGGTGTGAATCAAGGCCACGAGGCTACGCGCACGGCCCAGGCAATTATCAATCTCGCCCTCATGACCGGCAACATGGGGCGCGCGGGCACGGGTGCTAATTCAATCACCGGTCAGTGTAACGCCATGGGCTCAAGGCTTTTTTCGAATACGACCAACCTGCTCGCCGGCCATGATTTCCTGAAACCGGAAGATCGGGCAAAGATCGCGCGAATTCTTCGGATCGACATCGACAAGATTCCGGCTCGGAACAGTTTGGCTTACGACCAGATCGTCGAAGGGATCGCCAGTGACAAGATCAAGGGCCTCTGGGTAGTGGCGACGAATTCGTCGCATTCCTGGATTAATCAGCGCAAATTCAACGAGATCGTCAAGAAGCTCGATTTTCTCGTGGTCCAGGATATGTATCACACCACGGAAACTGCGCAACGCGCCCATCTGATTCTGCCTGCGGCGGGATGGGGTGAAAAGGTTGGCACCTTCATTAACTCCGAGCGCCGGATCGGTTTGGTCAAACGGGTTTCCAGGGCGCCGGGACAGGCTTTGTCGGATTTCAATATTTTCAAACTAGTTGCCCAATATTGGGGCTGCGGGAAGATGTTCGAAAAATGGTCTTCACCAGAATCAGTGTTTCAGATTCTGAAAGAACTCTCACGCGATCAGCCCTGCGAAATCACGGGCATTCGCGATTACCAGATGATCGATGATGCTGGAGGAATCCAGTGGCCGTTGCCAGACAACCCGAAGCACGTTTCCGCGGGAGAGGGTACTCCGTCCGTGGAATTAACGACCTCCGTGGAGCAAGAAAGGCGCTTATTTGAGGACGGATTATTTTATCATGCTGACAAGAAAGCAAAATTCCTGTTTGAAGCGCCTCGCGATGTGCCGGAATTCACGGATGAGGAATACCCCTTTTTTCTATTAACCGGCCGCGGCACCTCCTCCCAGTGGCACACGCAGACGCGCACCTGGAAAATCTGCCGTCCTGAAAAAGCTGTACCCAGACCGCATCTACGTGGAGATGAACCCTCTCGATGCGGAGCCCCTCGGGATCGAGGCCAATCAGAAAGTGATCGTCGCCTCCAGGAGAGGTGAAGTAACTGCGACAGTTTTTATCACCAGTACGGTCCAGAGTGGGCAGCTCTTTATTCCGATGCATTACTCAGTCGCGAACGAACTCACGTTCCCGGCCTTCGATCCCTACTCACGCCAACCTGCCTATAAGTCCTGCGCCGTTTCCGTGAAGCCGCTGGCTTAAGTCAAAGCGTGACGGCGCAGGTCAAGGTTGTGTCGGTCTGCCAGGTGGCATCGAAGATGCCGAAAACGGGTCCTACGACTATGGACTATGTTAGGGCAACTCCTGGCAAATCTTTGTTTGGTCTATGTGGGCAATCCTATTGGAAGCATTTTTTACGGTTGTCTCTTCGTGGCCACCCTCTCGTTGAGCGCGTCACCGCAGGCGACGATCGCTCCGCTACTGGCTGCGGCAGCAGAAGCCAAAACGGCCTTCTATGCGCGACACGGTTGGGAGTGACGTTGACAGCGGGAAGTCGATCTATGCCTCCGGCCCTAAAGACTGCGCGGGTTTTTTAGCTAACCCGGGCTAAAGGCGTCCGGTAGCTTTCGGGCCGCAGAATCGACGAGCTGTGGGACGGAGATGGCAGAATTAAAACTGTAAATAAAACAGTAGCGGGTTGCCGATCTCCCGGCGCCCGGTGAACGGCGAACGTTGAACGTTGAACGTTGAACGTTGAGCGTTGAACGTTGAGCGTTGAACGCCAAACGCCGTTCCCGTCAGGGCAGAAACATAAACGCCGCAGCCATGATGATCGTTGGGATAATCGCCCCGAGGACCAGTCCCAGGGGGGAGATACCATCTTTTCCAAAAGCAGGCCCGAGGATCGATTGACCGGCCGGATTGGGGGCGTTGGCGATCACCGTCAGGCCTCCGCCGGTCACGGCCCCAGCCACCACCGCGTACTTCAAAGAGGGCGCAAATCCGGGCACTAACGATGCGAGATAGGTGATCGCCGCATTGTCATTGAATGCGGTCAGAAGGATTGATCCGATTAAGAGCGGCCATTCGCTCAGCCCGCTTAGCACAGGGGCGATCCACCATTTCTGGCAACCGCCGTGGACGACCAGCGAGGCCAGGAAGAAACCCACCAACATCGGCCCGCGCAGACGCATCACCCCCTGATGTCGATCTGTCGCTTCCACGAAAGCCAGGAAGAAGAGAAAACCGAGAATCACTAAAGCAGCATAATGAGCGGTGCAAACTGTCCACAGAACGAACAAGATGTGAACGATCGTGATTGGCAACGGTACGGGCCGGCGCTTTTCCTTTTCATCGGAACGAGTCCGTTTGAGTTGCGCTAATTCTGGTCTAAATCGTACATAGTACACGATGTTCGCGGCAACTATTCCTAAGCTCGCCTTCCAACCGAAACTCGTAAACATGTACTGGAAGTCCCAAGACCACTTTGTCGCGACCATGACCACCGGCGGCGCGGCAAAATGAGTGAGCGTCCCGCCCACTGAAATATTCACAAACAGAAGTCCCAGGGTCGCGTAGGAGAGCCTTTTCCCAGGCTTCAGCGCATAGAATTTTTGACGGAGCAGAAGCGCACAAATGGTCATGGCTGCAGGTTCCGTAATAAAAGACCCTAAGAGAGGTCCCAGAGTGAGGATGGAAAGCCACCAGGCTGCGGGTGTGGAACCTCCCATGGCGGCCAGTTTTGACAACCAGTTTTCCGTCAATCGCAGAATCGGCCGAGAACTCGCGATCGCCATGATGACAACGACAAACACCGGTTCGGCCGAATTCAAGCTCGTGACGTAGCCGACAAGTGTCGGCCACCCTTTCATCAGAACGATTGCCAAAAACAGGGGCACTAACCAGATGCCAAAGACAGCCTCCACTTCTCCCATGAAGTGAAAGAACTGTGAGCGAAATTGGAGGGCGTCACGACGTCGTTCGACGGATGGATCGGCGCCGTTTTCCAGATCCTCTAACGCTTCGAATTCACGCTTATAGGCGTGAGCGATGTGCATGAAGTTCGCCGTGAGGAAGGTATGCAGAATTGCGCAGAGAAAAATGATCGTTCCAACAAGGTTAAAAGGGTCGGCCTTGACCCGGCCGATCAGCTTCTGGAACAGGTTTGGCGTCTCGTCATCATGGTACTCTTCGAGTGGTTTCGGGAAATTAATCTGAGGATGATCTGCATCCGGCGGCCCAGCGGCGCAGACAGTATTGGGACGACCGCCCAACAAGCATAAAACCAGCAGAGTTAAGCCGAATGTTCGCATAGTAGAGTTCCCCACCCAAATATAGGTTTATTTCCTCTCTTCCCCGGCTCAATTCGAGGCTTCACCCTCTCTCCTCCAGAGCGAGGAACGAAATAACCAGAGGATCGAATAGCCGGCAAAGAGGAGCGCTCCGAGCGGCTGCACCGACATCGACGAGGGTGTCTTTTTCAAACTGAAAAACGCGTTCAGGATCAAGCCCAACAGCAGAAGCGCAAAAGAGGCACAGACCAAAAGCCGCATCCACAGAGGAGTCTCTTGATGAAAAGCCTGTACCAGGGCAAACGCAAGGGCCGGGGAGATCATCGCGTAGGTCGCATCCTCCGTTGTCGGTCCAAAAAGCAGCATCCAGCAGGTGCCTGTCGTCAATACGCAGATCAGCAGGCGTTGCTCGGACCATTTTCGCAGTCGCCCGACGAGACAGAGAACAGCTGCTCCCGCACCGGCAAGCATTTGAAGAACCAGCACGGCGTGCTCGCTCAGGTTGACGTGCAGGAGCCGCAAAATCATGGCGAAATCGCGCGGCGCGATATCCATGTTCATCCGCCGGTCGTCGGCGGCTCTGGTGTTCAACCAGCGTTGATATTGCTCCAGAACATAGGCCGGCCTTTGAAGAACAAAGGAGGCGGCGCCCATGAGTATCAATGTCAGTGCCAGGCGCCAGCCGAGCTGACGCGGGTAGAGTACTACCAATAGCAAGCCTATGGAGAGTGGGTAGATCTTGAGATACGCCGCAAATCCGACGGCAACCGCCGAAAGTGTCCAACGTTCTTCGTGTGCAGCGAGAAGCGCTACCATCAATAGGCCGATGATCATCGGATTAACCTGACCATTGTTAAAATTACCTAGTGACAGCGGGAGAATCAGAAGAAAGACCAGCCAGTAGGATGACTTCGGTACGCGATCGGCGATCTCCGACTTCAGCCACCAGGAAATTGCTCCGAGAAACACCGCAGCGTTCAGCAGCCGCCACAGCACGGATCCCAGTGAAATCGGCAGCCAGGAGAACGGAGCAAAAAACGCCGCAACCAAGGGACTGTAGACGAATCCGCGTGTGTAGGTGTAGAGAGATTGTGATGCGGTCCACCTCCGGCCTGCATCCTCATACGTCCCAAAAACGTCATGGGAATGGGAAAACAATGCAATCCGAATCGAGATCCCGAGCAGAACTGCCGTCCAAAGTCCAATCACCAGGATGTTTAACAGGCGGGGGCCTTTTGGGTTGGCAAAAGGTCTCATAGGTCGTCGTTAACGAAAGCTCCGTCGTGCGCCTCACCACGGATCGATCGGAATTGCTGCGCCTCCGGCCAGAGCGCGTTGTTAAACAACCACAAAAGGGTGTAGATCAAAAACAAAAGCGCTGAGAACGGCAAGATGGAGAGCGCCCAGAACGGTTTGAAATGCGGGAGGAAGCTCGCTCTCGTCGCCGCCAGGAGCTGAAGAATGTACGCAACGGAAACCAAAGTACGGAGCAGCGGTGGTTGACGCGTCTCAAACGCCTGCACCAGTGGGAGAATCATTGCCGGCGCCAGGATTAAATACGTGTAAGATTCGGTCGCTGGTCCGCAAAGAGTCATCCAGATCGAGACGAGGCAAAACAGCCCGATCAAAATGCGATTTTTTGCCCAGCCTTTCCAGGTCTGCACGGCGCAGAACAAAGCGAGAGAGCCTGCGGTTCCTAGTTGGATCAGAGAATAAACCTTGGGTGGGATTGGTAGATGCCAAACCCAGTGAATGAGAAACCAGAGATCCAACGGCAGTTTTTCGACCGGCCACTGCCGTCGATCGTCCGACGTCCGGGTGGCAATCCAGGCATGGTATTGGCTCGAAACGTAGGACCAGTATTGGAAAACGAAAGGGACGAGCAGAAGCAGAATAAGGGCGATCAGTATCCGCCAGCTGAAACGCCTTGGTGCGATTACGCAGATCAACAGCCCGACCGCAATGGGGTAAATCTTGAAATAGGTGGCGATCGCCACGCAAAAGGCCGCGCTGTTCCAGCGCTCGGTGTAAACAGCGGCGATCGCCAGTAACAATAATCCCTCCACGAGTGGGTTCGCCTGACTGATATCAATATTTCCGATCGCCAGCGGCACCAGGAGGATGTACAGAATGCCGAAATTTTTTTCCGTGATCCCAGCGAAGAGGTGAGTCTTTAAAATAGCCGCCAGACCTCCGAGTAAGAAAGCCGTATTCAGAACACGCCAAATAATATTTGCCGGCGGGGCGGGGATCCAGGCAAAGGGCGCGAAGAAGGCCGCCACCACTGGGCTGTAGACGAAGCCCATCCATTGGCTGTAGACGTCTTCGCCGTGGAGCCAGCGTGAACCGGCGAGCTGGTAGGTATCAAACGAGGTACCGCGGTGAGAAAGCAGTAAAGGACGAAGGACGACTGCCACCAGGACCACCGTCCAGACAACCCAGGCAACCTTGTTCCAGATGAGGCGCTTATTCAAGAACTCGCTCGCTGAACGTCGAACCGTCGCTTCCATAAGTTCAGAAACGCTAGTGTCCACTCCCAGAAATAGCATGCATTTTGTTGCAAACCGCTGGGGTCGGGAGAAACGTGTCGGCGGTTCTGCGGGTCGATGGGTCGGGAAAGTGATGACGCTTTGCAAGTTTCCTGATCGAATTCTAGCGCAGACTCCGATCCGCCGGCGCGCCCACACGCCGACCCGTTTCCGCCGATTGGGGTTGCTCAAGCAGAAGATTGAAATTAAAGGTCCTTCCTGCTAGTGGTTCGCCCCGATCGCAAGCCTGCGAACGGCAACCGTTACCTTATGGGACCTCCACTCGATACCCGCAAGTTGCAATTCATCGATCGTTGGATCGGAATGTTGGTGTGCGGCGTTTTGAGCCTGATTCGGAGGCTGAGCGATCTCGCTGGCACCAGAAGCATCGCGCCCAAACCGACCAGGATTTTGTTCGTTAAATTCGCGGAACAAGGTTCGACGGTACTCGCCTATCACGCGATCCGCCGGGCGATCGAGATGGTTGGCCGCGAGAACGTCTACTTCCTCGTGTTCCAGGAGAACCGTTTTATCCTCGACGTGATGCATTTAATACCAGAACAGAACGTCATCACGGTCGGACACAAAAACATCTTTGATGCAGGGTTCCAAGCGGTGCACGCGCTCAAAAGAATCCGCGAACTTCAAATCGACGCCGCCGTCGATCTTGAGTTTTTTTCGCGTTCGTCGGCCGCCTTGACTTATTTATCGGGCGCTCGATCGCGGGTTGGATTTCACACTTTTTTCGGGGAGGGACCCTACCGCGGCGACCTGATGACCCATCGGTTGTTATACAATCCCTACATTCATACCAGCCAGAATTTCCAGCTGATGGTCGAGGCTTTGGAGCAAGCTCCGGATAAACTACCTACTTTTGACGGGAAGATTCCGGCTGAGGATGCGGTCTCGCCCCAGTTCGTCCCCTCACCGGACGTCGAGCAGGACGTACGGGCGATCATCCGACGCGAAAGCGGCCAGCCAGGGGAGCTTTCCTTGATCCTTTTGAATCCAAATGCCAGTGATTTGCTCCCGCTTCGAAAATGGCCCACAGACCGCTACGTCGACCTCGCTCGGCTACTCCTGGAACGGTTCACCGATGTTCGTATTGGGATGACCGGCGCTCCGGATGAAGCCGACTCGATCGCCAGGCTTGCAGCGCAAGTCGGTTCTCCGCGGTGTTTTTCATTCGCCGGCAAGACTACGTTGTCTCAACTGCTGGTCCTCTACACGCTGGCCGAGGTGCTGATCACCAATGACAGCGGTCCCGCGCATTTCGCTTCCATGACGCCGATCACCGTCATCACTCTGTTCGGACCGGAGACGCCGCTGCTATTTCGCGCTTTGACGCCGCGCGCGATTCCTATCTACATGCAGTTGCCGTGCAGCCCGTGCGTAAACGCTTATAACAATCGGCAGAGCCCATGCCGCGACAACATTTGTATGAAGTCGATCACCGTCGATCATGTATTCAAAGTGGCCTGCCAGGCATATCTTGAGCGGCAAAAAGAAAAGGAATCGGCTGGGTTTGCGAGCGGGAGGCCATGACGTCCCCTCGATACGCGCGCTGGGCGGCCGCGATCCTGATCCTGGCAACGATCTTCCGCCTCTGGTACAGCACGCATCTGGAGCTCGTCGGCGATGAGGCCTACTACTGGCTGTGGTCCCGGCACCCGGACATTTGTTATCTCGACAAAGGCCCGGTGATCGCTTGGTTCATCTCGGCCGGGACGGCACTCTTTGGTCAGACGGTATTCGGCATCCGCTTTTTTGCCACGCTCTTGGCGCTTGGCACTGGAATTGGGATATTCTTCGTGGCCCGCCAACTGTTTTCTGATCGGGTCGCCTTCTGGTCGGTGCTCCTGGGGGCCCTGACCCCGCTCTTTGCGGTGGGCGCCACCCTGATGACCATCGACACCGTTTATATCTTCTTCTGGACTCTGGCAGCGCTGACTTTCTGGCATGCGAAAGATCAGACCCGCCTGGGATGGTGGATACTCACAGGCGGCCTGGTCGGTTTAAGCATGCTGTCAAAATACACTGGGGCAATCGAGTTGCTCTCCTTTGTCGGATTTTGCGCGTGGCACCCTCCGAGCCGTCAGCACTTTCGACGACCAACCCTTCCCGCAATGCTTCTGGTCGTTGCTCTCTTCCTGATTCCGATCTTCCTTTGGAACTGGCAACACGGGTTTCCGACCAGCCATTTCCTGCTCCATCGCGGCGCCCTCGACGAGCGGATGCGCCTTCGCCCGCTGGAGGTCCTGTCATTCCTTGGGCAGCAGGCCGGAGTTATTTCTCCAGTCGTGTTTCTCGGTTTGCTTGCCGCCGTCTGTTGGCCGGGATTCGCGCCAACGCCACGTGTACAAACAGGGTATCTCCGGGCGCTCTTTTTGCCGCTTTTCCTTATTTACCTGGTTCTCAGTTTCCAGAAGGCCAGCCAGGCAAACTGGGCTGCCGCCGCTTATGTCGGAGGCTTGGTTCTTGCCGCGGCAAAATGGTGCGAGGCAGTTCGGATTTATCCGTGGGCGAAGTGGGTCGCGCTAACCGGACTAGCCCTCGCCTTTATGGAAACCTCACTCCTGCACGAAACTTCCTGGCTCCATCTGCCCGGACGTCTTGATCCACTCGATCGCGCTCGCGGATCCCGTGACCTGGCCGCCCAGGTCAGTGAATTGCAATCCAGCTCCAGCGCACCTGTGGTCATCGCCAATAAGTATATGACCGCCGCATTGTTGTCTTTCTACCTCCCGGGCCAACCGGATACCTTCATGCCGGTGTCCAGCCCTCCATTTAATCAGCTGGTGCTCTGGCCGACCTACCGCGAAAAACATCCGTCGGACGACGCAATTTATGTGTCGGATGTCATTCGAGTGCCCCTTTCCATCCAGGCCGATTTTCCGAATGTCCAGTCCCCACACGAAATCCACACCTCTCAGGATGGCCGCCAGGTGAACCGGTTCTACCTTTTCGTTTGCCGCCGGACCGGACCGATCAATCAGGCGGCCGTTTCAAAGTGAGCTTTTCGGAAAAATCCCGTTCGATTGCTCCCGCATTTCGACTGACGCCTGTCCGCGTATTCGCTTTCATTGCGGTCTTGTGGGCCGGCATCTACCTGCCGGGTCTTGGAACCCTCCAACTTCAACACGAAGAACCGCGACGAGCTCTGCCGGCGGTCCACATGCTCGCATCGGGCGACTGGCTTGTCCCTCGCGTCGGGTCAGATCCCTATTTGCGCAAACCGCCTCTGCTCAATTGGGCGATTGCCCTGAGTTGCAAACTGTCCGGTGGGGTCAGCGAATGGGCTGTCCGGTTCCCCTCCGTGCTCGCCACCTTTGCCCTTGCCGTCACGATTGCGGGAGTCGCGGGCCGTGGCTGGCTCGGCCAGGAAGGCGGGATGATTGCAGCGATCTTCTTTCTGGTGAACTTCACCATGATCGAAACCGGCAGGCTGGCAGAACTTGAGGCCTTGTACATCGCCCTGACCGGGATTGCCCTCGTTTTCTGGATGACCTTGTGGCGCCAGCAAGCCGGTGCCTGGCAGCTCTGGCTTTTGCCCGCCCCGTTTCTCGCCCTGGGTATGCTGACGAAAGGCCCCACCCATCTGATCTTTTACTATGGCATTGTCCTGCCGGTCCTTCTGCAGGGCAAGAATGCGCGTTTGCTCCTTCATCCGGCTCATTTGTTTTCGCTGGTCCTGATCGTCGGAGCACCGCTCGCTTGGGCAATCCCGTGCTCGCGCGCCGTTAGCGCCTATAGTCCTGGAGGCGTTTGGCGTTTTTGGTGGAATCAACTTGCCTCGCGCGTCTCAGCAGAGTCTGACGAGCATTTTAAGCTTTCGACCTGGCTGCTCAACGGTCCGCAGACTTTAAAGAACTTTTTGCCATGGACGTTATTGTTATTTTTTCTATGGCGGAAGCAAACGGTAGCAATGGTTGCGAACGCGGCCGGTTCTACCTCCAGAGACCTGGCATTGTTCCTTGGAGCACGGTGGGGAATGGTTGCGACTTCCATTCTGATGGTCCTTTTGCCCAAAGGGTCTCCGCGTTATCTATACCCTTTGATCGTTGTTCCTTGCTTGCTGCTGGGGCGCGCTCTCAGTGCGGATGACGGCTCAAGCATCCCAGACTCGCTCGAATGGATTTGGCGCCGCATCAACTTAGTGCTTTTGGCGATCGTTTCACTTGGAGTTGCGGGAATGCCGTTTTTTGCCCAAGGCAATCGTTGGACCCTGCTCTGGACGTGCGCGGCTCTGTTCCTCGCCGCCGCCATGTGGTTTTCCCGCACAGCACGCGCCGGGACTCCATCCGGTCCCTCTTCTAAAAGCGGCCCCTTGGCCGCTGAGGCCATGATGAGCGGGGTCATCACAGCAATTGCGATGATGCTATTTGCCACGCTTGTGATGCCGCGGGTTGACTCCGCAAACAAACATCGGCCGCGCGAAATGGCCAGTGCGATCCGCGCCGCATTGCCGCCGGGTGCGCAGCTTTGGGTCCTGGAGGACAGTTACCGGCCGTTCTGGTACTATCTGGAGCCGGGTCTGCAGTTTTTCCATGGCCTGGCAGATCTTCCGGCGCGGGCGCACTACATTCTGTTGCCCGATGCACAGACAAAGGTCTTCCTTCAGAATCCATCGTGGCAAAGCAGCCCTCCGGTCTTGATCCTGCAGACTGTCGATAATGAGCACAGAGCGTTCGATCTCTTTGCGCGCGATGCCAAGGAGACTCAGGGCTAGTGCACCAAGTCTGAGGCTCGTATAGCAGCGCTGCTATACGAGCCTCAGACTTGGTGCACTAGTTGTAAATGCATTCGGTGCGAGTCAGCGACAGGGAACCTATAACGAGGGGTAGACCCGAATGGTGCTCGATTTCCCGCTAAGACCGACGCCCGGACGGAAAATAGCTATCGCACACTGTTGACAGTCACGTTGGAGAACTCCCAGACATTCTGCGTTGTCTCGCTGGACTCGCCGTAAAGCCCGACAAAGGCAATACCTTGCGGCGGTTCGCCCGTCAAACTGGCCACCTGAATATCATTGATAAACGCCGTTAGGAGACTGCCTTCCGTTCGTACGCGGAGCTTATTGGTCTGTCCGGCCCCGGTCTTGATAGCACTGTTTCCAGTCTTGGCGATCGGGTTAATCC
>Ga0206947_1089_pt1 | contig 26896 bp, 26 predicted proteins | sample Alteio_BWOrgHeat_3_FD_153239 | JGI IMG/M metagenome (GOLD analysis project Ga0206947, IMG submission 153239) | Enriched cells from forest soil in Barre Woods Harvard Forest LTER site, Petersham, Massachusetts, United States -... | ecosystem: Environmental > Terrestrial > Soil > Temperate forest > O...
AACCTTACGTATTAAAACAAATGCAACCTACTGATGATAAGATAAACTTCGAACTGTTTAAAGACCGCTATGACGATATAGACCAGGTTATTAACGATATGGCAGTATTAACTGCTTCGGCCTATCTTCGCAGCAGCGGCCGCCAGGGTTCGACCATAACCGATGATCTGATCGCCTTTGGACAAAACGATCGGTGGTAGCAGGGGGTTTTGAATTACGCCTTATATTACTCGGCCCAGGCAAAAAAAGACTATAAGGAATTCACCTCCGCCCGCACTAAAAAATGAACACAATTATATATTATGTTACACTTAATAAAACAATGCAACATTGGTCAGTTACTTAATGTTCTTGAACATCGTAGCTGATTAAGCGGGTGTGCCGCTATAAATACGTTAATTTTTCACTTTGTATTTTTCCTTACGCAGATATTACACAATAAGTAGGCGCAGATATTGAAGATGGTACGGTAATTGAGATTGTTGTTGAAACAATTAATCCATTTTAGAGTCAATGGTAAAGCGCCCCATTTGCCGGCGGCCTTTGGATGATTAAATTGATTTTTAATATTTATTAAAGAAAATTACGATGCGCAGGATTTTAGCGGTGGACGACGATAACGATATATTGGAAGTTTTACAGTTTATTTTAGAAGATTCAGGATACGAAGTAGATACATTATCAGACGGCCATTTTTTATTCGAAAAAATCAGAGATCATACCCCCGATTTGATTTTATTGGACATTATGCTTGGCAACCTGGACGGGCGCGACTTATGCAAAGATGTAAAAGCTAAACTGGAAACCCACGATATACCTGTTATTTTGGTTTCGGCCAGTCATAATGTAGCCAATTCAATGCACCAAAAAGGTGCACCCAATGCGTTTATAGCAAAACCATTTGATATAAACGAATTACTAAATGTTATAAGGTTGCAGCTACCAGCGGCATAAAGAATAACCTGGTTTGCTGTAATTGACCCACAAGGTTTTTTTTCGACATCTAATCTCCTATCAATAACTGCTCTTATGTAGTTTTGATGCACTTACAGGCTTATTACTCTTTTCCGCCTTTCACAAAGACATAAACAGCGCGCTTACATTTAATGCAGAAATATCTGCGTAACGGAAACAGCACTGAGATTTTTCTCATTAGCCAGCTTCGGTGTATTTGATAATGAAACTGTTTACCGCAATAAGGGCATAATCTTTTTGTTCTCTTTTTCTCAGCCAAGTTATTTCAAAATTATTAATGTGCTTCCCGGAATAAAACATTCCTCTGTTCCAGTTGGGAAAATACGCAACAATTGCGTTCTCAACCAAAAATCAAGATACAAAAATAACTGAAAAAACTAAAAACTGTTATGCCCAAACGTACGATTTACGTTTACAGTAGTCGCATGAATATCGCCGCAAAGGCAGAAAAAATAGGAGTATTTTAACAAGAATACTTCTGTGAATACGCGTACGCAATTCCTTTTTACATTTCCGACAATAGTATACCTTCGAGGATTCTATTAAAGTGTCGTTGTCTTCGTTTGCTGTTGTGGCCATTTTATAACAATTAGGGGCTATTGTTTCGTTATCCAATCCAAACAAATGTATTCATATTGTTTGTACTAATAGTAACGATATTACAATTTTAATCCCATTCTAATGCCCTTTCGTTTAAAAAGCAAAACGCATATTGTAAATTATACCAGTTTTATTAGCGTTGGGGCAAACGCACAGGTGCGGGGGTCAGGAAATAAGATTATTGACTTTTTCAACAAGTTCGGTCAAATCGAAAGGCTTATTAATAATGGCATCGCAACCATAGCCCAAAAGTTCATCTTCGGACATAATATAGGCCGAAAAGATAATGACCGGAATATTAAAGAACCTGGGATGCGACTTTATTTGCCGGCACAGTTCGCCGCCATTTACGCCGGCAACGCGATAATCCAATATAACCAAATCAGGATGAAATGTTTCGATAAGGGGGAGCACTGAATCGCCTTCGGACGTGCTTTTTACGTCAAATTTCTCATAAGCCAGCGTTTCATGAACTATATCCAAAATGTCCTGGTTATCATCCAGAATTAAAATACGCTTTTCCATAATGCTGCAAAAAATTAAAGGCCGAAAAAGGTATTACAAACGGAATAATTAAGAATTGGAATGGGCTTAAATCTTTGTCGGGGGCTTTGTTTGCACAAATATAAAACTTTTTTTTGCCCATGGATTATAGTTAAAGGTTTATTTTTATCGTAACTTTCTTTTTACACTATGGTTCATAGCCGGAAGTTGGGAGAGTTAATGGTTCGTAGCCCGGCATTGCGTATTGTCAGGCATATCCAACAGACTAAGTTCCATGAACCATGAACCTGTTAAAACGCTTCGCCCAGGGCTACTGTAATATTTGAATAACCTTTGCTCATGCCGTAATCCACACAAATATTGGTGTCTGATTTTTTGTTAAATTTAAGACGAAGGCCGGTGCCTCCGGCAGGGTTCCAATATGCAAAATCATGTGTTGTTGGCTGGCTCGCTGAATTTATGTTAGCAAATACCACAAAACCCAATAAACCATTATGGGTGATATCGCCGCGGTATTCCGCTTCAAAGTAAAACAGTTTTTGCCCTCTATAGCGGTTTTGCTCAATGCCCCGGCCCGACCGTTGGTAAGGGTCATTACCGATACTGGGCAGGTTAAGATACGGGGTTCCGCTACCCAGCGCTCGCCAATAGTACGTCCAAAAGGCCAATTGACTTTTTGGCCCTCCATTATTTAAGGCGATGTATTTTCTCGCGTCAAGATAAATTGATTGCGAATTGTTATCGCTCCCAACAATCTCGGTATTAACCCTGTAAATTACATTTATAAACGAGCCTGGAATTGGATTAAACGAGTTTTGACGGCTATCGTATAACACGTTAAAGGTTAATCCCGACGAAAACGAATTGGATCCTGTGGCCACTCCATACGGATAAACAGTAAAATTGTTAAGCGGCATCGCCGGATCGTTTGATTTAATACCTATGTAATAATCCATGTTGTACCCAATACCGGCGTAAAACGATGGTGTTATTCGTTTTAAAACAGTTTGGTAAAATCGTATGTAGTCATAATCAAGTAATATCCTATCTTCCTCGGTACGTTTTCCACCCAACCCCCAGGTATATTGCGGGTATACCAAAAATCTTACATCACCCTGTATATTAAAGGTATTGTTTTTTAACCATGTACTTGAATGTATGGGCAAACCATACCGTCCTTTTAAATTAAAATAAGGTGCAAATGTAATACTTGATAAATAGGTGGTTTTTCTGTCGCCCAGATAATAACCAGCTGTTGTTGAAGTAACCAGCGCCTTACTACCACCGGGCACCGAGGTTGAGAGCGGTAACACCGAGAAATACAGCTGTTTTCTGCTTTCACGATGATATTTACGCGGCTTGAATTTAAACAACGAGTTAGCAATATCGAGCAAATCCTTTTTCCCTGTTGTGTCAACATCAACAATATTTAATGTATCCGTTGGCGTTTGCGCCATAACGAAACAGGGTAGCAAACAAAATAACAATCCTATAAAAATCTTTATCATCATCCATTAAAAGAAAAACAAGGGCTTTTGTTTGCAATTGCGATAATAATTGCAATATACCGTAATCAAGGCACAGTAAAACAATGTACATCAGCTTCTTAAATTAGTTCAAAACGCCTCGCCAAGGCTTAAATTTATGGTCGAAAAACCCTTGCTTACGCCGTAATCTATACAAATATTAGTATCAGATTTTTTATTGAACTTTATGCGCAGGCCGGTACCGGCTGCAGGATTCCAATACTCAAAGCGATTATTTTGCGGCTGACTTGCCGAATTAATATTGGCAAAAACAACAAAGCCTAATAAACCGTTCCGGCTAATATCCCTGCGGTATTCGCTTTCGAAATACACCAATCTTTTACCTCTAAAGCGATTTTGCTGTATCCCGCGGCCCGATCGTTGGTAAGGATCCATTCCGATTGCAGGTAGTGTTAGGTATGGTGCACCTGAATTAAGCGTGGTCCAGTAATAGGTCCAAAAAGCCAGTATATTTTTAGGCCCGTCGCTGGTAAGCGACACATATTTACGCGCGTCGGCGTATAGCGATTGCCAGTTATTATCGCTTCCAAAAATAGTGCTGTTAACCCTATAAATTACATTGGCATATATTCCCGGAAACGGGTTCAATGAATTCTTGCGTGTATCGTACAACAAGTTTACCGTTGGCCCCGATGAAAACGAGTTTGCATCGTTTCTTGTTCCAAATCTATATTTCGAAAAATTAACCAGGGTATTAAGGCTGGTGCCTTCAACGTCAAGATAATAATCAAGATCATACCCAACCCCTACAAAAAAATATGGTTTAATGCGTTTAAGCGCACTTTGGTAAAAGCGTATGTAATTATAGTTAACTAAAAACTTGAAACTCTCTTGCTGGCCGCCTCCTAACCCCCATGTGTATTGCGGATAGCGCAGGAAGCGTGTATCGCCCTGTATGTTCCAGCTGTTGTTACTTAACCATATACCGGTTTTGACAGGAAGACCGTATCGCCCTTTCAAATTAAAGTATGGGGTAAAATTTACACTGGATAAATAGGTAGAAGTGCGCTCGCCGAGATAAAACCCCGCTGTTGTGGAGGTAACCAACGCCATGCCGCCACCGGGTATCGACGTAGAAATCGGCAAAAAAGAAAAATAGATCTTCTTTTTTTCAGCCAACTCTGGCGGGCGCGGCGCTTCTTTAAAAATAGATCTGCCGATATCTATCAAATCTTTCTGACCGGTAGTGTCAATATTCAGGTGGCTTTTATCAATCGGATTTTGTCCAAAAACAATGCAGGGTGCCGAACAAAAAACTATTAATAAAAAGAATTTCCCCATTGAATCTGATATAAACCCATACTGCGATCACAGCAGTTGGGAACTTGTTCTCAATAACGGAAAGTTTGCAAAAAATATATCCGCCAGGCGCTATTAGATAAAATTAATCCTTCAAAAACTTAAGCACAGCTACAGAAAATTCAGGAGTATGACTGGCCCTATTATGATCTCCGGGTACATAAGCAACAGCCGAACCTGGGATCAAGTCGCGCAAAGCGGTTTCTGATCCACTCGTTTTATCTTCCGTGCCGCGAATAATTAAAACAGGGATATGTACAGCGGCCAGTTCCTGTATGCTTGTGGATGGCTGATATTTCTGTTGCAAGGCAAGCGCCGTGTTATCAAAATGCTGGCTGTGAATATATTTCATCATATCATCGACATCGTGGAGTGTGGTATCGCCCATAAGCGCGCGATAAGCATGCACCCGCGTTGGCCATTCGGGGTTGATATAGGCGTCGCCCATGCCACCCATTATCGCCTTATGCAACCGTTTATCCAAAACTAATAGCCTCGACGTAATAATTGAGCCTCGCGAATAACCCACGGCATCGTATTGCTTTATATTCAGGCTGGTCATCAAGCCTATTATATCTTTTGCTTCGGCATCATTGGCGTAGGCGGCATCGGTATGCGGTTTATCGGACCGGCCATTGCCGCGCTGGTCAATAATAATTACTTTGTAGCCTGCGTTCAATAAATCGTTGTAAAGCGGTCCGTTTTTCCATCCTTGCCCGGTACCCGAAAAGCCATGGATTAATATAACGGGGTAGCCTGTGCCTTTTACCTCATAATAGATTTTAGTACTATCAAAGGAGGTGAAATAATTGCCCGTTACTCCGGTTTGAGATTGGGCGCGCAGGCCGGTTGCTATTAACAACAAGATACTTAGAATTGTTAGCCGGGCTATTGATTTCATTTGGCGGAATAATTGGTTTGGTGTAATTGAATTTAATAAATATGCAGATTTTAAGCGACTGCGCGATATGTTTATACTGAAATTATATATAAATTTTTAATTATAGATAAAAACTATACATTGCGTTTAACTTAATAGAAGAGCTCCATGGTCAGTCATTTCGACAAGGAACGAGGAAAAACAATCTCTTGAGCGAAGCGAAAAATCTTAGATGCTATTTATGATTGACATGTATAGCGTTTAAATATATTTGTAAAGTTTTCTCACTTCGTTCGAAATGACAGGGAGGAGTTGATCATTGAACGTACTTTGCTCTTCGCTACGTTCTTAAAACCACTTCTCCCCATCGCGTTAACTCCGGATTAGCCAAATCAATCGCCGGGCACGATTCTGAAATTAACCGTATTTTTTTATTAACATTACAACCACACAAGCGGCACACTTGGTTGCCGGTACGGTTTCCCGGTTTATCGTTTATTGATGATGAAGGGATAATAATTTCGAGCAATGTTTCAGGCCCGCGTAAATTCGGGCAAGCAAGGCAGGCATTTTCACGGCGTTCCAGTGCTTCATCATCAACTATTTTAAAACCCGTTTTGCTCCATCGTAACAACGCCCCTGCCGCGCGGGCAACCAGTTCACCCGTTGAAAATGCTTGCGGATCCAGGCGGTGTTGTGGCGGGTTATTGAGTAAATGCAGCAATACCTCGGGCGAGTCTTTACTGCTTAAAAGTTTGTTCGCATAGTTTTCATCCTGTAAAGAAGCTTTTAACACATCTTCGGATACTGGCTCATTCAATCCAAGCATTTCGCCAAGTTCACTACATTGGTCAAATAAACTATCGTTGCTTTTGTTCATTGGTCATAGGTTGATGGTCGGGTAGTCACTTATCATTCGTCTCGGTGTCATTAAGTAATATTTCCATAACCTCTGGTTTCTAATCACTAAACGCCCTTTGTAGCTTCTTTCGGACTTCCGGACTTTACTGACTTTCCGGACTATTATTCGTCCAGCATATACTTATCTACCCCCTCCGCCGGTTTCCAGGTGCTTTTTGGTTCGTAATAATGCCAAAGCAGGGCCGATATTTTGCGGATCAGTACTACGGCCTCATTGTCTTCCGTCCAGCGTTGATCTTTATTATGATTGGTGATGATGCTAAACACATAATCGCCATGTGGGGCATTTACTACCACTGTTTCCGATTTTGACTCATCCAAAGCGCCCTGTTTGGAAGCCGTTTGAATGTACGGTGGTATTTGCGATATGGCTTTATCGTCCCAAAATATACGCCCCATGTTGCGATACATCCGCTGACTGGCCGCGTCGCTTACCGCTTGGCCGTTACGGATAAGGGTAAACAGGCGGCACATCTCATAAGGTGTGGTTACACCCCAGCCATATTGTGCCCGTATCGCTTCCCTGCCGGAAACGCGCGAATTCACCCGCATCACTTTAAACCCATTCTGATCGAGCCAATTGTTAATATAAGCGCCGCCGACAAGCTTTTGCAGCCATACACTGGCGGTATTATCACTCATGGTGATCATCAACAGGGCCACTTTGCTTACTTCAATTGTATCTCCATCCTTAAATGAGCCCAAAATATCCTCACCTTTATACAGCAACGAATCGCGGTATACCAGTTTCTGGTTATAATGCATCTCCCCTTTTTCTATTTTATCCATCAACCCACATTGGATGCTCACCTTTATCATACTGGCAGTAGGGAAAAGCGTATCGGCGTTAATAGCGGCAGTTTTACCGGTTTTCAGGTTTTGCACATAAATCCCTACCTGGCCGTTAAAACCTTTTACAGCATCCTGCAATTTGGCAGTTAGTTTCGCATCGGTTTGGGCGAAGGTTGAGAAAGTTGCGAGTAGCAGCAGTAGTAGCAGTTTGTATTTCATCGCGGAGGTTTAAAGTACCTAAGATATAAAAATTTGTCTGAACCCGGATTAAGCAGATTAAAGGATATTGTCTGAACCATGATTCGCAGGATTAAAAGATTGATGGATTGGAGGTGCACACGCGTCCTGTAATCTTCGAATCCTACAAATCATAGTTTAGACAAAATAAATCCATAAATGCAAAAATCCCCTTAATCCCGGTTCAGACAATCCATAAGCGGACATATACTGTATCAAAAACGGACAAATAAAACAACAAAACGGGTAGTAAAATATTGACAATTAGAAGTTTACACATTTGGCACCTTCTTAGTAAGTTTAACTTAGTTAAAGGTTCGAAATTCCAAGCAGGTTAAGTTGAAACGCTAATAACGAAGCAACAATGACCTAAAGGCCCAATGACTTAATGACGAAAAAGAGATGTTAAAAAGCTATTTAAAAACCGCATTCCGTTTTCTGTTGAAAAACAAAACGTTCAGTTTTATCAATATTTTTGGTTTGGCTGCCGGCACGCTGTGCTGCCTGTATATTTTATTGTATGTGCAAACCCAGTTTAGTTACGATAAACAACATAAGGATGCCAACAATATTTACCGCGTAACCACCGAGCTGGCTTTAACGGGCGACAAACACCATAGCGGTGCTTCATCGCCGCCGATAACACCCAAGATGAGGGCGGATTTCCCCGAGGTGATCAATTATACACGGGTTGTTAAAACAGACCTATTGGGTGCAAAACAGCATTTACTGCGTTACAAGGAAAAATCGTTCTATGAAACTGGTGCGCTTTACGTTGATTCCACTTTCTTCGATATTTTTTCGTACAACTTTGTTGAAGGCCACGCCGCCCATGCATTGGACGAACCGTACTCTATTGTATTGCTAAAGCCAACTGTCGATAAACTTTTTGGCAGCGAAAGCGCTATTGGCAAAATGGTGAACATTGATGATGCTTACGGCAAACACGATTTTAAAGTGACCGGAGTTATAGACGAAAGCCTGGGCAAATCGCACCTGGAAGGTAATATGTTTATCACGATGAAAAGTGGTGGGATGGGAAAAGGAGTTGCCGAGAACACCGAATGGGCGGGCAACAATTTCCTGTTCGCATATATAAAGGTGCGGCCGGATGCCGACGTTAAAGCGCTCGATAAAAAGTTCCCTGCTTTCTTAAATAAATATGCCGGGGACAAATTGAAGCAACTGGGAATGCAAAAAGAGCTGCACTTACAGCATGTTACCAGTATCCATACCACAGGCGGCTACGAAATTGAACCTTCAAAAACTACTGACCCTTCGTTTTTATTGATTTTGGTTTTAATAGCCATATTGATTCAGGTAATTGCCTGCATCAACTTCATGAACCTGTCAACCGCCCGTGCGTCAAAACGAGCTAAGGAAGTTGGGGTACGCAAAGTGATAGGCGCGGGCAAATACGATCTGATAAAACAGTTTTTGGGCGAGTCGTTCTTATTGTCGTTTATTGGTGTGGTTATCGCAATACCTTTATTGTGGTTGGTACTGCCTTATTTAAACAATATTACCCACAGCGATATTCCCTTTTCGGTTTTTTACAGATTACCGCATAGCGCTCATGTTGATAGCCCTGGTAGCCGTTACCGGTTTGGTTGCAGGCAGTTACCCTGCCTTTTACCTATCGGCTTTCGAAGCAGTGAAGGTTATTAAAGGAAATTTTAACAGCCATATTTCGGCAGCAGGCATACGCAAGGGGCTTGTTGCATTTCAATTTGTTTTGTCTATAATTATGATAACGGGTATAATTATTATTTATAACCAGTTAAATTATATCAAAAACAAAGATTTAGGGTTTGATAAAAACCAAAAATTGGTGTTCAATTTTTACACCAACGATGCACAAAACAAAATGACACCGCTGGCAAATGATTTAAGGCAACTATCGGGCGTTAAAATGGTTACCCGTGCCGATAACTACCTGAGTCAATTTATATTGCACGACCATGGTGTGTATCCTGCCGGAGGAAATATGCCCACTGCCATTGATGCACAAAACATAGCCTGCGACGAGTTTTTTATGAAAACCAACGGCATTAGCCTGGTAAGCGGCCGCGATTTTATGCTAAACGATACCGGCAAAGTACTCGTAAACGAAACACTGGCCAAAAGGCTAAACCTGAATGCCCAAACCGCCCCTGGCGCAAAACTTTACACCCAATATAATGGCCCGGCTACTTTTGTTACGGTTGCCGGCGTAATGAAGGATTTTAATTATAATTCATTAAAAAATGACGTAAGGCCATTTATGTTGGTATACAGCAAAGATCCGGGTGATTTTTCGAGCATGATCATATCAACCAGTACGTCCGATTATAAAAGCCTGCTAACCCAGGTTGGCGCTATCTGGCACAGGGATATGCCATCGGTGCCTTTTGAATATACCTTTTTGGATCAGGAAGTACAAAAACAATACGAAACCGAAATTATGTGGTCGGATATCATCAATTCATTTGCGTTTGTGGCCATCATCATTTCTTGTTTAGGCTTGTTTGGCCTGGCCGCCTTCAGCGCCGAGCAGCGGAGCAAGGAGATTGGCATTCGTAAAGTTTTAGGCTCAAGTGTAACCGGAATTGTCCAATTGTTGTCGAAAGATTTTTTGATCCTGGTAATTATATCGTTTGTAATAGCCACACCTTTTGCATGGTGGGGCGCCAGTAAATGGCTGCAGGGCTTTTCGTACCGGATACCGTTAAGCTGGTGGATGTTTGCCTTATCGGGAATAGCGGCTGTAGTTATCGCCCTGTTTACTGTAAGCTTCCAGGCCGTAAAAGCTGCGTTGATGAATCCGGTGAAGAGTTTGAAGACGGAGTAGGCATTCGCTTCGTTGTCATTAGTCATTGGGCGCTTTGCAATCCTGTTTAATGGTAAATGATCGATCATTATCGGCTAAAATAATGACTAATGACCAGTGACAAATGACCAAATAAAATGATAAGGAACTATTTAAAAATCGCCATCAGGCAATTGCTTAAGCAAAAAATGTATTCGGCCATCAAGATTGGCGGATTTTCGCTGAGTATTGCCGCCTGTTTATTAATCGGGCTTTATATTAAGGATGAATTGAGTTACGATCAGTCGTATCCGGACACCAACCGTCTTTACCGGCTGGTTGAATATTACACGCACGACGGAAAGGTTGAAAAAGGCGACGACTACCCGGCGCCCATATCAAAAGCCTTAAAATCTGATTTTCCTGAAATTGAAAAATCGGGCCGCTTAATGCCTAACTCACTTTTTTATGGAGCAGGCAGCAACGAATTAAGGCGCGCCGACCAGGTGGAAAACACGCACGAAGAAGGCTTTTGCTATGCCGACCAGGAATGGCTGGACGCATTAAAATTACCTATGGTTTATGGCGACCGCGCCAAAGCACTTGCTGAGCCTTATACCATGGTAATCTCAAAGAAGAAAGCTGATAAATATTTCCCTAATCAAAATCCGGTTGGTAAGGTAATGTTTTTAAATAACGATCAAACGAAGCCCTTTCGCATTGGTGGCGTTATGGAAAACCCGTCAACTACCTCGCACTTGCAATATGATTTTTATTTGACCCTAAACGGCGTTGAGTTTTATAAAGGCGAACAAACCAACTGGAATGCCAGCAACTACCCTGATTATGTTTTGATTAAACCCGGAACAAACATTGCCCAGTTGGAGCAGAAGATCACCAGGGACATCGAAAAAAATTATATACTACCTGCCCTGATCAGCATTAGTTACAAAGACGCCGAAAAAGAATTGCAAAAACTGTCCTTTAAACTACAGCCCATCAGCGACATCCACTTGTATTCGTACGATGTACAGGACGAATTTCAGCATGGCGATATACGGTTTATATGGCTGTTTGGCGCAGTTGCCGGTTTTATATTAACTATTGCCTGTATCAATTTTGTTAACCTGTCAACCGCTAAATCGGCTAACCGGGCTAAAGAAGTTGGCTTGCGCAAGGTGGTTGGTTCAACCCGCACCAGTTTAATTAATCAATTCCTCGCCGAATCAATGCTGTACAGTGTAATTTCATTTTCGGCCGGGATTGTGCTGGCCTGGATGCTGCTCCCCTATTTTAACCTGCTGGCTTCAAAAACATTGATTATGCCCTGGGGTGCATTATGGTTTATCCCGGTTATTTTAGGGGCCGCATTTATTGTAGGGATTATTGCAGGTATATATCCTGCATTTTATTTATCATCGTTTATGCCGGCAAGCGTGCTAAAGGGCTCCATTAGTACAGGCAGCAAAAACTCCTTGCTCCGGAACGGGTTGGTTGTGTTTCAGTTCACCACATCTATCATACTCATCATCAGCACGTTTGTGATTTACAACCAGATGAAGTTTATCCTGAATAAGGATATTGGTTACAATAAAGACCAGGTAGTAATGTTACAAGGCACCAACACACTTGGCGACAATGGCGTTAGAAACCTGAAACAGGATTTGATGAAATTGTCGTCGGTAAAGAGTGTTTCCATCAGCGATTATTTGCCTATAGAAGGGACTAAACGCAATGGTAACACGATATACAACGAAGGTAAATCGAAAGTGGAGCTGGGAGTTTCTACACAATTTTGGATTGCTGATGACGACTACCTCAAAACCTTCGGTATAAAGTTGCTGGAAGGAAAGAATTTTGCTGCGGTAGGTGCACCAGACCGTGATCCGCAAGGGGTGATCATTAACCAAACCATGGCCCAAAAACTAAATCTTAAACATCCGATAGGTAAGATCATCACCCACGGCGGCGATGTGATGCGAATAATTGGCATAATGAAAGATTTTAATTATGAATCGCTACGGCAGCCAATAGGTGCGTTGTGCTTATTCCAGGGCCTTAGTCCTTCCATTGTATCAGTAAAGGTGGCTGGCGGCGATGTGCATAGTACGCTTGAACAAATCAGCTCTATTTGGAAAAACTTATCACCATCGCAACCTATCCGTTACACTTTTATGGACGAACGGTATGCCCACATGTATACTGATGTACAGCGCCAGGGCAGCATATTCACCAGCTTTGCCGTATTGGCTATTATCATTGCCTGCTTAGGTTTATTTGCCTTAGCCGCCTTTATGGCCGAGCAACGCAGTAAGGAAATTGGCATCCGCAAGGTATTAGGCGCCAGCGTGCAAAGTATTACCAGATTGTTGTCGTTGGATTTTGTTAAGCTGGTAGCCATAGCTATTGTAATTGCCTCGCCGATAGCCTGGTGGGCCATGAACAAATGGCTGGAAGATTTTACTTATAAAGTGCCCATTAGCTGGTGGATATTTGCTATTGCCGGGACGATATCAATTATCATAGCACTGATAACAGTAAGCTTCCAATCAATTAAAGCAGCTGTGGCTAACCCTATTAAGGCGTTAAGAAGTCAATAATAGAGATTAGAGGTGTGAGATTGGAGATTAGGAAAAGTCTTTTTGGATTGACTAACCGCTAATCTCCAACCTCTAATCACCGCCGGTTACCAAAGAAACAACGGCACCAGCCATATCGGCGACACATAATATGGATAATAGTATGGTTCGTAATATTCTACGGTTTCTTCTTCCACAATTTCTTCTTCGTAGGTGTTGTCGTCCTGCTGTTGGTTTTTTTCTTCTTCCATCAGCTTTATCATCAGCTCCGATCCCTGGTTAATCATGTCAACCATGGCATCTTCGCCAACTTCTTCGGGCTTGATTGCTGTTGCGCAAATCGCTTCAATTTCTTTCCAGTCGTTGTCCGACATCAGGTCCATTTGCCAGCCGTTTGAACTGGAGTCGAACCTATTTTCGTTAATAAATGACATAAATACAATCTCGGCCGGATCAATCTTTTTAAAGATGGCTACCGCTATGCGCAAATCGTCAAAACGTTCATCGTCGATAAAATCGGCCCAGGCCTCATCGGTTTGAAAATCGTAAAAACGAGAAAATGCAAATTCGCCTTTTTCTAAATCTACAAACGAGAAAATGTCGTAAACCTTTAGGTACTCGGTATAGCGCTTCATAAACGTATCGAACACTTCCTGTCCTTTGGCCGTTGGCACGTAATTAATGCCAGAAGTGGTTACATACCCTTTTGACATCAGCTCTATAAACAGCGGTTCCAGCACACTGTCATCGCCATTGGCAATAGTTTGAAATTTATGGGTGCCATTAATCATCTCATTCAGTAAGATAATGGCTTTGTATGTTTTTTTATTATCGTCTGTTACAAACATGGGGATGTTGATTTAGCCCGCCCGTCATTACCCGGCACGAAGCAACAACCTCTGAACTTTACATCGCAAACAAACCGGTACCAACTTAGCGGACCGACAATTTATCAGCAAATTCAGAGGTTGCTTCGTTCCTCGCAATGACGTGTTGGGTGTATTGGATATATTAATTAAGCAACTTAGTCCGTTTAGCCTTAATTGCTTCTAAAGCATTCGAGCTTGACCCTGTACCCAAAACTTTATTAATTTCCTGCTCGGTAGACATGGTAGAATCATCAATTTGTGCATAGGCCGCTGCACGGAATTCTGAGGCAGATGCCTTTTGATCCATACGGTTTAAGGTTGCCATCAGCCCGTCGGTATCCACATTTGACAATGTTTTATTAATCTTTTCGGATACTTCGGCAGTTTTAGCACGCGATTGTATCAATTGTGCACGGCTTTCGGTTTGCGCAATCTGGTCCTTAATTTGTTTTATTTTAAGGTCCATCACCGCAACGGCGCTTTCTTCCTTTTCAGCCATTTTTGCAAACTCGTCTGCTTGGTTTACGGCAGCCTGATGCGCTTCGGCAGCTTTATTGGCCAGTTCGTTACCTTTAACTTCGTCAAGTTGTTTACTTTCAATACGATCTAACAGATCGTTGGTTTTTTTCTCCCAGTCGTCGGCGTTGTTACGATTTTGCAACTCGCTTGCACGATGCTGCAATGCGAGGGCCTTAATTTCAGCCTCGCCTTGTATAGCCTGCTGATAGTTTGACCTTAATTCGCGAAGAATTTGATCCGCCATTTTTGCGGGATCTTCTAATTTATCAACGGCGGCGTTTGCTTCGGCCGCGCCAATACGGAATAACCTGTCGAATATGCTCATAGTATTTGTTTTTATTTCGGATTTTTCGTTTTTGTTTGTTTTCAGCGGCACTCAAGAGGGCTTCGCCGTTTTAGAATTTCAATTTCGGATTTATTTAGTGGTGAGACTTACGAAGTTTTAAAAACTTCGTAAGTCTGGGGAGACAAGTGTTACCTCCTGCGGCCAAATCCTCCGCGGCTACGGCCAAAACTCCGGCTGCTGCCTCCCGAACTGCGGCTGCCAAAACCTCCGCTACGCACGGTTGATCCCGAACTGCGGGTACTGAACGACCGTTGCGATCTCGACGGTGCACTCAAACTACTACGGCTGCTGCGTGTTGACATGTGCGACGACGTTGTTGGCCTGAACGTAGTAACCGTGCGGTAACGGGTGTAATATGTTGGATAGTAGCCATAATGATAATATGGCATATAATAAGGATGCGGCCGCAAAAAGTAACTCAACAGCAACATATCAGTAAGCGAAAACGACGAATGATAATAGTTGTAATCGCCAACATACTGCGGGTTACCCTGAACACTTAGCTGGGCAGTTTGATTATCAGCACTCGGGTCAACGTTTATTTTTGCTACCGTTACCGAATCGGATGCGCTTACATCATCAACCACGGCCAGTCTGTTTTTTTCGGGTTCGGTAACCTTCAAATAATCAACATTGCCGTCTTTGTCCAAATCCAGGTTGTTTACCTGGTTCTTAGGGTCGTTAATAGCCTTTTCAAGCGTTTGCGGGTCAGTGCTGGTTTTTACAAGCTGCGCCAGTTTGTTTACGTCAAAGCCTGCAGGCGCATTGTTTGCTTCGATGGTAACGTTATTTTGCTCTCTTGGGTTTTGGTTACAGGCCGTTGCGAGTAAGGCCACCGAAGTAAGCGCTATCAATATTTTTTTCATGGTACTTTTAGTTATTTAAAGGTAGCAAGCATAAGTTAAAATTTGCAATACTTGCCGTTTTATTATTGATTTATATTTAGACAAAGGCTATGCCACTATGTTACAACAGAATGTTTGAACTAAGGTTTACAGGATTGGAGGATTACAGAATGAAAGGTGAAGGATATTAAGAAGGATTGATTATGACAAAAAGTCATTTAATTGTCTGAACCGGAATTTATGGAATTAAAGAATTAACAGAATTCAAGCTGGGTAAATTCCATAAATTCTTTAATTCCATAAATTCGAGTTCATCCATAATCGGTGAAATCACAAAAAAATTAGTTCCCCGGATGGTACTTTTTCATGTGCTCCACCATTACCTTAATCAGTTGACCGTTCGAATACGGTTGCCAGCCATGCCCTCCCCGTTCGCCGTAAGTAAAGGAGCCATCATAATAAGGATTGGTTGTTTTGGTTAAAAAATCTTCCATCCGGTAAACGCCGAAGTTGAGGAAAAAGTCGTCCATCCGGCCGCAAAAAACGTTCAGTTTTCCAACTAATTTGGGGCCTACGGCTGCCCAGTTTTTTTGCAGATAGTAGCGCATATCAAAATTTTCTTTCCAATACCGGGCAACACTGGTATCCATTGCTCCGGTTGTTTTATCAAAAAGCGGTTTAAAATAACCATCATCCCCAACAGGGCCAAAAACTGCGCTCCAAATATCCAATTGCCCGCCCGAACGGCCTTTGGTGCCGTTAACTATTTCGAGCGTGTTGCGCTGTTCGGATGTTAAACGCGGATCGCCGGTGGTTGAAAAACGGGTGTTGATGGTGGGCGTGCGGTACCATTCGTATTGTTTGTAAAATGCGTTTTTATCTTCATAAATATTAATGCCTTCCACATTATGAAAGTCGAGCGGATCGGGGTACAGGGACCATGTGCCGCCGTAAAAATCGGGGTAAAACACCTGTACTGCAAATGATTCCCATCCACCGGTTGAGCCGCCGGTGAGCAGCCTTGCCCAACCTTCTTTTATACAACGGAATTGCTTTTCAATCTCCGGAATCAATTCTTCCTGTATTGCATCCCCGTAAGGGCCATTGTTTACTGTGTTTACTGCATACGAATCATCAAAATAAGGTGATGGATGCTGCAATGTAATCGCAATAACTTCAGGGAAACCATCCGAAGTCCATTCTTTGTAAAATGAATTATTCAGGTCGTCTTTAAATCTGAATGCAGGCGCCAGCGAAAAATGGCCTTCCTGGTAAATGGTTGGGTAATGCTTGCCAGGGTTCTCGTCGTACCCTTTTGGTAGCAGGATAGTGGCGCCGATGTAAATAGGCTGCCCCCAAAATTTGCTTAGTTTTTCGCTTTTTATTTTAATGCGTTTTACCCATTTGGTATCGGCTGGCACCTCAACAGGCGGCATTACCTGGTCGGTTGTTAAGCTTATCGTTTGGCTGGGTTTGCCGATAGTTACTTTTTGCACTTTGCTATACAGGTTTCCCGGCGAACGGCGCCAGTCTTGTCCCTCCCATTGGTCCATGTGCATCCATAAGGTATGGCCGTCGGAGCGTTTAAATTCGGTGTATTTATTGAGTACTGCCTGTATGTAATAATCGCCGGGCGGAATATCTTTCAATGCGTTTATGGGATAGCCAAGCGTAGTTCCGTCAATAATTATATCCTTGCCGGGCTTTACCTTTTCAAAATCGACACCAAAAAACTGCGTGCCGTAACGGCCAACCTGCATGCGCGGTTCAATGGTATCCGTTTTAGCAACAATAAGAAACATTCGGCCGGTAAGCGGCTGTTCGCCCACCGATGCCGGAAAAGCCATTTTAAATACCTGCGCTGATGCGCTGAAAAAGCCTAAGATAAGCAGCAAAAAAGTGAGCCGGAGTAATTTTGATTTCATAATGGGGTCAGTTTGGCAATAGTTAATTACCTTACTAATTTACCAACCTTAATTCAGATAATAAAATGGCATCAGGATTGTTACACGCTTCGAATCTGCAATTTAATTGACGGCCAAAGGATACCCTTTATTAATCCAGTTGGTTTTTAAATTTACCGGCAGGTCGAGTATCCGTATGTTATTAAACCCGAGTTTGTTTAATTCCGAAAAAACCGGCCGTACATTAGGGCACTTCACAAACGGGCAACATCCGCAGTAAATAATTATCAAGGTATTTTTAGGTATCGCACTTAAGGCCCCTGTGAGTTTTTCAAGGTTTTTAACTTCTTTTACCGGCCCTATGTGTTTGGCCCCCATAATATCCTCAACCGCACCAATATTAAATATAACAGGTTTGACTGTACTCCCATCTTTTAATATGGCTACCAATTGCACAGGTTCAATCATTTGACTTTCTTTCCATGGATTTAAATTATCCGAAGACGTGAGCGATTGCAGCGATACCTGCGCCACCGCCTTAAAACTTGTCGACGTAACAATCAATAAGTAAACAAGCGCAGTTAAAAATGAAGTTTTCATAGTTGTACAAAATATTAACAGTGTAAATGTAGATTTTAACAAAAGAAATGGAATACAAAACAGAATTTTCTTTTGTAGTTTCGAAACGTAGTAATTGTTATTATGAAAAAAGTGAAACTTATTATCCTTTCGGCGGTCATCGGCTTTTCCGGTAAAGCACAATCAAGTGCTAATTCAGCTCCCACACGTACCATTTTTGCATACGGCGGCGGTTTTACTAAAGCCTTTATGCAATACGTGATAAGGCTCACCAAAAAAGAAAATCCGAAAGTATGCTTCATTGCCACTGCAACGGGCGATAACCCGAACGGGATTTTGGGCTGGTACACCGTTTGCGAAGATTTACCAATGCGCCCTTATGTGCAAAAAACTTATGTGGCATCGTACACTGAACTGCAAACATTTGAGGAAAAACTGCTGAGCATGGATGCAATAGTGGTTGGCGGTGGTAATACCCTTAACATGATGGCCATTTGGCATGCACAAGGCATTGATACCGTATTAAAAAAAGCGTACAAAAAAGGCATTGTATTAGCGGGCGGCAGCGCGGGCTCACTGTGCTGGTTTCTTGGCGGCACTACCGATTCGCGACCGAAAGAACTTTCCATTGTACAGGGATTAGGATTTATACCCACCAGCCATTGCCCACATTACCACAGCGAGCCTTTACGCAAGCCGTTGTATTTTGACAACATCCTGAAAGGGAAGTTAGCGCCGGGCTATGCCATTGATGATAAAGCAGGGATAGTGTTTGAGAATGAAAAATATAACCGCTCGGTGGCTATGGATGATCAGAATCATACCTATTACGTTTCGGTTGTGGATGGAAAGGTGGATGAGAAGATGTTGCCGGTAACGGAAATACTAAAATGAGGTTAGTAGTTAATTTTTTTACCACAAAGGTCACAATGGAAAAAACACTGAGAACACAAAGTTTGATTATTTATTTCTACGCGTAATGGAAGAAACGTATCAGCTTGAGAAGCAAATTTGGACTGAAAGAGATTTTGATGTAATGGGTTGGCATGACAGCAATATCCATGCTATTTGCTTCAGCCAATTAAAAGAGTACAAATTAGTATTCGACATCGACTATATCTTCAATTGGATGCACCCTTTAGAGGGAGAAACTTATTTTAAATTTTGGATTGCACCGTGCACCCTAATATTTGAAAATGTTTACAATTTGGTTTTTGACTTTGAAACGCCCCTGTATGAATTTACTATTAGCGAAATTACAAAAAACAGCCCTCAACTGCCCCAAAATGCTGAATATAAAGAAAATGAAACTGAATATAACTGGGTGATTGATACATTCAACGGGGAGATATCGTTTAAATCAACAGGATATAAACAATATGTTAGGCAGCAGCCAAAATTGGTAACGGAGCAGGAACTTGATTTTGAAAGCAGAGGAGGTATTTCATTTAATTCAAAATTCATCTAAATTATGACCAACATCCCCTTCCAGACCATCAACTGGCAAAACATTGAGAAAACCGAACACCCCGGCGAAACAGGCATGGCCTTTTGGCAAACCCTAAATTTTAACGGCTTGAGGGTGCGGATAGTAGAATACTCCGCCGGTTACGTTGCTGATCACTGGTGCCAAAAAGGACACATTGTACAATGCATGGAAGGCGATTTCACCAGCGAACTGGAAAATGGCGAAGCATTTTTGCTAACCGCAGGCATGACTTATATTGTATCTGATAATTTAAGTTCTCATCGATCCGTTACTAAAAACGGCGTTAAACTGCTGATTATTGATGGTGATTTTTTGAAATAGATTCACAACGTAAAAAAGTTAAACAGGTACTCTTCTTCTTTTGTCTTCCTACTCCGCCCATTGGAGGATCAGAATGACAAATCGCTTTGATACAAAACTACCCGTCCAACGGCAATTCCACAAAAAAAAGTCGTTCCATCGCCGGGTTTGTTGTTAAACCATATTTTACCGCCGTGCGCTTCCACTATTTGTTTGGAGATAGCCAAGCCCAGGCCAAATGGTTGTTCGCCGGCTGTTCCATCGCGCCTGGCTTCGGTAAACATATCAAATATCTTATCTTTTAGCTCATCGGGTATCCCAATACCGTGGTCCTCAACCGCTATCAGTACGCTATCCGGTTTTTCCTCCATCGTCACCAAAATATCAGCGCCAAGCGGACTGAATTTTATAGCATTGGCTATGATATTGCTTAACACCCGCCACATTTTTTCGCGGTTCACCGGGGCTGTTACTGACTTAGCCTGTAATTCAATTTTCTGCTGCTTGGCATCGGCTTTAAAGTGCATTAATTCGACACAATAGCCCAGCATCTGTAGTAGATCTACCGGCTCTTTTATTAATTCTTCATCGGGCGGATGTACTTGAAGCAATCCGTCAACCAGGTCTAACGAGTTCTCGCCTGATGTTTTTATAAACCCAAGCATCATCTTGTCGTCTTCGGTACGGTCCTTATCATCCAGCATCATTAAAGCTGTAGAAGTTATGGCGCCGATAGGATTCCTGAGGTCGTGCGCTACAATCTTCATCATCCTCGAATTGTCTTCCTGGCTTTGTTCAAGCGCGTCCATAGCCTTCCGGATATAGCTGTTGTTATCATTTATCTCCCCATTTAAACGCGTAAGCTCGGCTACATTTTGTTTGGTGCGTACCAGGTTATGCCATACCCCCACCAGGATACTGATGGCCATTAGTGAGAAAATAATGGCGCCAACCAGGTAAGCTGTCTTAAGTTCGTTATCCTTTTTTAGCAAGGCAATCTTGTACTGCTGCTCAGTGCCTTTAAAGCCCTTGTCCAGGTCGGCATATCGCAGGCCCTTACTGATTTCTTCCAATGAATCCTTTAGGTTATGGTACTTTTGTACGTATTGATAAGCCTGCGGAAGCAGATGCGTTTTATCAAAGTAACTCCATCGTAACCTGCACCAAAACAGTAAAACACGGTCGTCCACTTTTGCAGTTCCAGGCTTTGGCACAAACTCTATTTCCAGCTTTCTCAGCAAACTATCCGCCTCCCTAAAATGCGAAAAGTTAATATATAAGCCAGCTAATTTAACTGCAGCAGTTTGGGCGTCGCCCGGTTCGTACCCTGGGTGGTCATTTATCAGGATGCTGAGTTTTAAATATTTTTCAGCATCGGCAAATTTATTCTGTTTAGCATAAACACCGCCCAGGTTACCATACACTACCCCCTTCGCTACTTCGGCATATTTTCTTTTGTCGGGAAATTTCTTTGCGTTACGATTGATAAAAGAAACAGCAAGGCGATAATATATGATGGCGCTATCCGGCATGTCCGATTTTTCGTAACATAAGGCAATTGTATTGAGGGCTCTTTGCGGAAAAGTAAACAACCTGCGAAAACCAGCCGCTGATTTACAATGACTGTTTTCGGCAATTGCTTGTTTTAAATAAGGGACGGCTTTAAGATACTGCGCCTGGTTATACCGCACCTGCCCCAGCCGATAGCTAAAATCGCAAAGGCTGCAGGTATCCAGGTTGCTTTGAATGTATTGCCGCCCATCATAGTAATATTTGAAAGCTTCATCAAATTTGCGCCGGGCCATTAATACATCGCCCTGGGCAAAAATAGTATTTCCGTATTCAGCGCTGTTAGCTTGCTCCCGGCCCTTTAAAACTAACAACATGCTATCGGCATAAATTCTTGCCTTGGCACTATCGGGCACAAAATCCAGGTAAAAATTATTTTTCTTGTCGTATTTTTTCCATAAATCAATGGGGCCGGGATTTTTAAAGGCCGCGTAAGCCGAATCAAGAAACTTGAGCGACCGGGCGGTTTGGCCATCGATCAATAAGTCGTTGGTTTGGTCAATAATGCTGTCGGCATGAGCAGCGTGATTTGTATCACCGTTCATAATACGTTTGCACGATAAACTGAACAATAAGATGGTGAAAAGTGCCCATAAAGCCACGATGCTGATATGCTTGCTGACGTCACGATTCGGCCTGAGGGGCATAGGGTTCAATTGCTGATAAATAGTTTAAAGGGAAATGTATGTTGTAAATGTACAATTTACAGATATTCCAAAAATAGTGTTTTAATTTATACTGGCAATGGTATTTCTCTGAACCCGAATTCCTGGAATTTAAGAATTTACAGAATGGTTACGAGATTAAAATTCCGGTAATTCATCAATTCCATAAATTCGAGTTCTATCTTTGCGCCGATATGAAATACCTGCGCTGGCTTTTATTACCATTTTCGCTGCTTTACGGCCTGGTGGTTGTTATTCGCAATTGGTGTTATGATGCGGGCTTTTTTAAAAGCCACCAATTTAATAAACCAGTAATTTCAATTGGTAACCTTGATGTTGGCGGCGCAGGCAAAAGCCCGATGACCGAATATTTGATTCGTTTGTTAAAAGACAATCACAAACTGGCAACCCTAAGCCGGGGCTATGGACGTGAAACTAAAGGCTATTTGATTTTGGAGAAAGAAGCAAGACAGCAAGAAGCAGCAGAGGAAGAGTTAAGAATCAAGAGTCAAGAATCAAGAGAAGACAAAGCATCTTCGATATCTCAAATCTCGACTTCCGCTTCCCAAATCGGCGACGAGCCCGCTCAATTCAGGCATAAATTTCCGGATATTACCGTAGCTGTTTGCGAGGACCGTGTTAAGGGCATTAATAACCTGCTGCCCAATCATGATATTATCCTGCTTGATGATGCTTACCAACACCGCCCTGTTGAACCTGGACTTAGCATTTTATTGTTTGATTATAACCGGATAAATGAACCGCATTTGCTGCTGCCAGCCGGCAACCTGCGCGAACCGTTTAGCGGCCGCTGGCGGGCACAAATTTTGGTGATAAGTAAATGCCCGGCGCAACTTCAGGTTGAAGAACAGCAGGTTTTAGTGCAAAAAATATCCCCCCTGCCCTATCAGCAGTTGTTTTTTACTTCGATAGCTTACCAGGGTTTGCAGGATTTGGATGGTAATGCATCAGAGATAATCATAGATAAAAATACCACCGTTTTTTTACTGACAGGAATTGCTAACGCCTCTCCCCTGCTGCATTACCTTAATGGTAATACATCGCACATCGTTCACCATAATTATCCGGATCATCACCCGTTTAGCTTAAAAAATATCGCTAAACTTGCGGCTGAGTTTTCGGCCTCTGCAGCACAAAAAAAAATAATTGTTACAACAGAAAAGGATGCGCAACGTTTAGAAGGATTGCGGCATGAAGCGGGCCTCAACAACCTGCCCGTTTTTGTTATCCCGATAAGGGTTGAATTTTTAAACGAAAGCGGCAACAGCTTCGATGAATTAATTTTTGACTATGTTAGAGAGCATACAACATACCACAGCATACATTAAAAGCCGTATCGGCGATTTTGAACCCGAAGTGGGTATCATATTAGGCACAGGCCTTGGTGGTTTGGTTAACGAAATTGAAGTTGAAAAGCAGCTGATGTATTCAAACATTCCTGATTTTCCGATTTCGACATTAGAATTTCATTCGGGCAAGCTGATTTTTGGGACGCTTGCCGGAGTAAAGGTGGTGGCTATGCAAGGGCGCCTGCACTACTACGAAGGCTATACCATGCAGCAAATTACCTTTCCGGTAAGGGTGATGAAGATGCTGGGGATAAAGACCTTATTTGTATCAAACGCCAGTGGTTCGTTAAATCCCGCCTTTAAAAAAGGCGATTTGATGGTGATTGCCGATCATATTAACCTGCAACCCAATAACCCCTTAATAGGCCGTAACGATACCGAGCTTGGACCACGTTTTCCGGATATGAGCGAGCCTTATAAACGCAGCATGATTGACAAGGCGCTAACAATTGCTGAGGCAAACAATATTACCTGCCATAAAGGAGTTTATGTTGCAGTAACCGGTCCCAACCTGGAAACCAAAGCCGAATATAACTATTTGCGAATAATTGGCGGCGACGCGGTTGGGATGAGCACCGTGCCCGAAGTAATTGTTGCCAACCACATGGGCCTGCCCGTTTTTGCCATATCGGTTTTAACCGACGAAGGCTTTACGGAGGTGTTAACCCCCGTGTCGCTGGACGAAATACTGGCAGTGGCTTACGAAGCTGAGCCAAAATTGACTTTGATACTTAAACAACTGATAGCCGTTTGTTAATGCCTGGTAAGTTAAAATATCTTCTTTTTTTATTGATCTGTATTTGTGGACAGGTAGCTTTTGCACAATCGCCAACCAACCCTAATTATCCGCAGAATCCCAATAATCCGAATTCTCCGAACAACCCCTATCAGCGGCCGAATCTGCGTGGGGATACCAGTGGCACCAAAAAAAACCTGACGGACGATCAGATGCTGGATACCATTCGAAAACGCCAGGAACACAAAAAAAGATACCGTTGTCTTCAATTCAAAATTTATAAGAGTTACTGCTGAACGATTTTTACGGGATAGCACGCAGCTGTTTCCGCTGGATACCGGGCTTACAAATTTCGAAAACTATAGCCCGCTCTTTAGGCCGCGTGCTCCAAAAATCAGTTTGGGAAATTTGGGTTTGGATGCACGGAGTTTGTTGTTTGAACCATCGCGCACCATCGGATTTGATGTGGGGCTCCATACGCTTGATAGCTACTGGATGAGTCCGCAGGATATTAATTACTACCGTGCACGCGTACCTTATACCCAGCTTTACCTGGTAACCAGCGGCACTACCGAACAAGTATTTAAATTGCTGCATACGCAAAACGTAAACCATCAATTAAATATTGGGTTTAACTTGAACTACATAGGTTCGCGCGGGCTTTACAGCAGCGATTTATTGGCCCAAAATGTAAGCGATGTAAACGCGGCCGCATTTGCATGGTACGAATCGAAAAACAAACGGTACAATATATTAGGAAACCTGATATACAACAATTTAAAAGCTCCCGAAACCGGTTCAATCCTTTCGGCTGACTCCATTTACACCCAAAAAAACCCTCTCGGTACTATTGACGAACAGGCCCGTCTGCAAAGCACTTTCGAAAATTGGGCGGGTGCCGGAATTTATTTGAAACAAACGTATTACATAGGCCATATAGATACCCTTAAAAAAGGAGCCAACATATTGCCTACCCAGCGCGTAGCGTTTACTTTTAATTACAGCAAGCGCAAGTATAATTTTTTACAGAACGAGGCCGATAATTACAACGTTTTTCCTGATTATTATTATGGCTACAACTACGCACGCGATTCGTTGAGCGTAAAGCACCTGCAAAACGATTTTTCGTATAGCTTTTATCTGCGCAGCAAATCCATCAAAAACGAGCTGAAGCTGGACGTGGGCATTACGCAGGATTATTACCAATACGCCCAATACGTGCGTGATACTACCCTGAACCAATATGGCGCTAAGGTAAACCTGCCCGACAAAGTGCAGGGCGCATCTTTTCAGGACATTACCCTGAAAGGAAAACTAAGCTACCACTTTAGCGACAGGATATTGCTTGATTTTAACTTACAGCAAATTGCCCAGGGTCGTGATTTCGGCGACTTTTTATACGATGCCAAATTGACCCTTGCCGGCGGCGACAAAGCAGGCAAAATTATATTCGAGGGCTATTCGCAAAGCAGTTCGCCGCCGTTGGTTTATACCGATTGGATATCGAACCACTTTATTTTCCATGACAAATTCAGCAATCAAAAAACCAACAGTGTGTCGTTTACTTACATCAACAACCCGCTAAAATTGGACTTAAAGGCCGAATACTTCCTCGTAAGTGATTACTTATACTTTTTGGCGCAGCCCGGCGGCATTGATGCAACCCCTACGCAATTAAGTTCGCCCATTAATGTTTTGAAAGTGAGTTTTGGCAAATCATTCTCGTGGCGGCGCTGGCATTTGGAGAACTTCCTGGTTTATCAAAAAAGCGATTATCAATCAACACTCCGTACACCCGATTTTTACAACTATACCAGCCTGTCGTATAAAACGCTGTTGTTTAATGTACTTTATTCAAACATAGGCATCAATGTGCGGTATAATTCACAATACGTAGCGCCGGCTTACGCCACGGGTTTGGGCCAGTTTTATAACGGGCCGAATGTTACTTTTTCGTCGTACCCTATTGCCAGCATCTTTTTTAAAGCCACACTGCAGCGCACCAATTTTTTTATTATGTACGATTATGTAAACCAGGGCATACAAAGCCCCGGCTATTATACGGTGTATAAATATCCGCAATTGCAGCGGATGTTAAAGATTGGCGTATCGTGGGCGTTTTATAATTAACCCCCCCAGCCCCCTAAAGGGGGAGTTTTAGCGCCGCAAAATGTTTTCACTCCCCCTTTAGGGGGCCGGGGGGTTGGGATTAAGTCTTCAGCTTCTTCCTCCTCGCTGCCGGGAACAACACATTGTTCAGAATGAGGCGATACCCCGGCGAGTTGGGATATAGAGACAAATTAGTTGGTGGATCGCCCATGTTGTGCATATAGTCTTCCGGGTCATGGCCGCCGTAAAATGTCCATTGGCCTTTGCCATATTCACCATGAATATAACGTGCCTCATTGGCGCTTTTCAGTTCGCCCATTATGGTAACGCCGGGCTTTAGTTTATCGATATTAAAGGCTGTTGCCAATCCCCTGAAGCCTTTTATTACCTTTTCGTGGTTTTGGGTAAGCATCGCCGGTACCACATCCCATTTGGCCGAAAAATCAAACAGCGTAAAAAAATCGTCCGCCTGCC
>Ga0206947_1091_pt1 | contig 26668 bp, 26 predicted proteins | sample Alteio_BWOrgHeat_3_FD_153239 | JGI IMG/M metagenome (GOLD analysis project Ga0206947, IMG submission 153239) | Enriched cells from forest soil in Barre Woods Harvard Forest LTER site, Petersham, Massachusetts, United States -... | ecosystem: Environmental > Terrestrial > Soil > Temperate forest > O...
CCCTACAAAATCGAAAGAGGAAGTCGGACGGTGGCGGAGATTCTCGCCAAGGTGAATGAAACCACGGAAGCGTACGTCCTGCTCGAAGAGAAGAACGGACCACCGATGCCCCTGCCTCCGGACCAACCCGTGAAGATTCACGGGTGCGAGGTTTTTCACACCCAGCCGCAATCGGGCGGGTCATCCTAAGGGAGCGAGATGGCGTATCCCCAGGAACAGGTCGATGAGTTGAAGCGCTATTGTTCGAAAGTCAGTGCGCTGACGGAAGGCAACGCAACGTATCTTCACCTTGAGAAGCTTCAGCTTCCCGAGGGGTGCGAGCCGCGCGAATGCGATGCTTTGTTGCGTCCATTCCTGGGAGGGGACGGGTATCCGTCGCAGCTTTATTTCTCGGTGCAGATCAAGTCGGCCTATGGGCGGAATTGGAACGTAGCCAACGTTCGGATCTGTGAGAAGAACTGGTTCGCATTTTCGTGGAAAGTAAGCGTCGCATCGCCGACGCTCGCGAAAGCATTGTTGAACCACCTGGTGGGGTTGACGCAGCCAAAATGAAAATCGAAATCCGGCTGACAGGTTCATTGTATGGGGCGATTCTTCGGGACCTGACCCGTCCACATCCTTTCGCCGCGGAGCGCGTCGGGTTTGTGTTTGGCCGCACGGGCTCCCTTACCGATGAAGGCAGGCTTGTCCTCCTGAATCGATACCATTCCATACCTGATGATCAGTATGTTGATGATCCGACCGTCGGCGCCAGGATCGGTAGCGAAGCCATCACATGGGCAATGCAGGCCGTTTACTACGGCCGCCCGGGACGGGAGGGAATTTTTCATGTTCACTTTCACGTCCATGAAGGCGAGACCGGAATGAGCCCTGTCGACAAGCGCGAGATACCCAGGCTCGTACCTGGATTTCAATCGGTAGGTCGCGAAGCGATGCATGGCATCGTTATCCTGAGCCTCAACCACGGGTCGGGATGGGTATGGCTGCCAGGAAATAAGGAGTCGGTGTCCGCCGACACGATCAGTGTCATCGCGAAGCCGCTGAGCGTTTTTGAGAAGGGGACCGCCAGGTGAACAAGGAGCGCTATTCCCGGCAGTCGTTTCTGGGACCTGACTCCGAAGAGCGGATTGCGCGTTGCACAGTCGGCGTGGCCGGCCTTGGTGGGGGAGGCTCGCACATCGTTCAGCAGCTCACGCACATTGGCTTTCAGCACTTTGTCATTTATGACGGCGATATTGTGGAGGACTCGAATTTGAACCGGCTCGTGGGCGCGAAGTCGGTCGATGCTCGCGCGGAAACTCCGAAGTTGCACGTTGCCAAGATGATGATCTACGGTCTTCAGCCGCACGCGAATGTGAGAGGTTTCGCTGGCAGGTGGCAGGATCATCCTGAGCCGCTCCGCGAATGCCACATTGTCTTTGGGTGCGTGGACAGTTACCAGGGGCGGCACGAGCTTGAAGTGGTTTGCCGACGCTACATGATGCATTACATCGACATCGGCATGGACGTGCACGGACAGGCTCCGCCGGTTATCGGAGGACAAGTCATATTATCGTCGCCCGGGGAGCTGTGTATGCGGTGCATGGGCTTCCTGACCGACGAAAAAACGATCGAAGAGGCGGCTCGATACGGGAAAGCAGGCGCCCGCCCCCAGGTCGTGTGGCCGAACGGCGTTCTGGCTTCGACTGCCGTCGGGCTGGCAGTCGATATCGTGACCGGCTGGACGGGTCACTCGCTGTCGCACGCCTACCTCGTATATGACGGTAACAAGGGCACCGTGAAGGAAAGCGTGACGCTTCGCAATCTCAACATTGCTGCCTGTCCGCATTTTTCGGACAGCGACGTTGGAGATCCCATTCCCGTTGAATTGTGATGCGTCCGCTGGTTATGGGGTAAGACGTCGTGGCCATAGCGTGGAATGCCGCCGATTTCAATCATGGCGAAATTGCCAACGGGAAATCACGGAGTGATATTGGGAGAGCCGACTATGAACTTAGCACCAACATTCTCAATGTCCTCAGAGACTTGTCGCATTCTTTCTCTGGACGGTGGCGGCGCGAAGGGTTTCTATACTCTTGGCGTGCTCAATCAGGTTGAAGCGATGCTTGGCGGCAAACCGCTCTGCGAACATTTCAATCTGATTTTTGGAACAAGTACAGGAGCCATAATCGCTGCCCTGCTGTCGCTGGGACATCCAGTCGCATCAATCCTAGAGCTTTACAGGAAGCATGTGCCCACTATTACAGGCAAGCTGACTACTCGTGGGAGAACCAAGGCGCTCGCTGGACTTGTGGAGCAAGTGTTCGGCACGGCTGACTTCACTCAGGTCAAGACCGGCGTTGGCATAGTCGCAACACACTGGCTTCAAGAAAAGCCCATGATTTTCAAGAGCGATGTTGCGCAGGCTCACGGGAGCAGAGCGACATTTACTCCAGGTTTCGGTCGTACGATTGCAGAGGCGGTTCGGGCTTCTTGTTCCGCATTTCCATATTTCAAGCGAGTGAAGCTCAAGACATCCCAAGGCGCAGATGTCGAACTGTTCGATGGCGGGTACTGCGCCAACAATCCGGCTCTGTACGCGATTGCGGATGCCGTGACGGCATTTCAAAAGAGTCACGCGGACGTTCGGCTGTTGAGCGTCGGGGTTGGCGAATACCCCGAGCCCAAGAGATGGATCAATCCAAAGCACTTTGTCACTTTGCTGGAGAAAATATTTCTGGGCTTCACATCGCTAGAGCTTCTGCAGAAGACTCTGGATGTGAATACAACATCAATGGAGCAGTTACGGTCGGTCCTTTTCAAGGACATCCAAACAGTTCGTATTAACGAAGCTTTTACGCAGCCCGAGATGGCCACTCACCTGTTGGAGTCCAACCTTGAAAAACTGAACCGTCTCTACCAACGGGGCGGTGAATCGTTCGGTACGCACGAAGCTGCGCTGAAAGCGCTTTTCGCCTAACACGGAGCGCAATGTTTTATGTCCATTCCCGAAGCACAACTCGAAACGTGGTCGCACCAGGGATCGGTTCAGCAATCGTGCGACACATACGCGACCGTTAAACGCTCTCTTGAAGCCAACGACACGAAGTATGCAGAGAAGTCGTTCGACGTGTTCCTGCAAGGATCGTACGGCAACGATACGAACATCTACGCCGAAAGCGACGTAGATGTGGTGATCCGGACAGATTCGATTTATTTCTACGATACCTCAGCGCTCAATCTGCAAGAATTGCAGATCTTTCACGCCTCCTTCACGGCTGCTACCTATACGTATAGGGACTACAAAAGTCAGGTCGTGCAAGGACTCCAGAAAAGCTTTGGACAACATTTCATAAAAACGGGCGAGAAAGCCGTAAAAATCCAGGCGAACGGCAATCGACGAAGTTGCGATGTCGTGGTCGCAACCGAATTTCGCAGGTATTATTCGGGGCCACTAGGGCCACTGTACGTGCCAGGAATCTGTTTTTTCACTCCGGCAGGGAAACGAATTGCCAACTACCCGAAGCAGCACTCGGCTAATCTAACCGCGAAACATCAAGCTACTTATCGGTGGTTCAAACCTATGGTCCGAATTTTAAAGAACATGCGAAGCAGGTTGATCGGCGATCGAATCCTCGCCGCGGGAAGCGCTCCGTCGTATTTCATTGAAGGACTTCTCTATAACGTGCCAAACGAGAAGTTCGGCACATCGTACGAAGGTTCTTTTGTGGCGGCTGTGAATTGGATTCTTACAGCTGATCGGACCAAATTCGTTACGCCCAGCGGACAGCATTATCTTTCTGGGGATGGTGCACCAGAGTGCTGGCCATGCGCTGATTGCAATGGCTTCCTTGATGCGGTCATCAAGCTGTGGAACAACTGGCCTTAACGGTTTCCGCGCAGGGCCAGAGCCATCTTCCTAGCAGGTATTATTTGTAAAAGCGAACCATTGACCAACATCGTTCTTAGGAGAGTTTATGGCTACCAACCGACTAGCAAAGTTGCGAGCACGACGCACTGATCCGTTAATCAAGGCAGCTGCGTTGCGCGAAGCCTACGATAGCATTTCTGAAGAGGATCCCGTCAAATATGCCGTTGGAGCGATGCAACCAATTGACAAGGAGTATACGAGCAAGACGTTCGAGGAAGGGGATCGAGTCAAAGCGCAATTAGCAGAAGCCCTGAACCAGCCTGCAGAAACTGCGGAATTCGAATACCAGGGTTCCGTCACAAACGATACCCACATCAAAGTTCACAGCGATATAGATTTGTTGGTATTACATACATATTTTTGGACCGTCCAGCCACCGGGTACACCGAAGAACCCATATCAAGGCGACGCTCTAGCCGACCTTCGCAATCTGCGTGCCGCTTCTGCCAAGGCACTCAGGTCAGCGTATCCCGAAGTGATTGTCGATGACGCACCTGGTAAATGTATTGCGCTGGAGGGCGGATCTCTTCGCAGGAGAATCGATGTTGTTATTGCGAACTGGTGGAACACAGTTGAGTATCAAACGTCGGGTCTAGCCTTTCAACGCGGCGTGCAAGTGTTCGACTCAAAAGCTAACATCCGCATCGAAAATCGCCCGTTCTTGCATAATGCGAAAATCGATCAAAGGGACAGACTCCTAAACGGGAACGTACGGAAGGTGGCGAGACTGCTGAAATCTTTAAAATATGACGCTGACACAAAGGTCAATATATCCAGCTACGATATCACCTCTATCGCGTACCGGATGCCAGATGATCTGATGCACCCAGGGCACGGTGCCGAGTTACTCCTCGTTGAGAACACCCGAGGTTTTTTGCGCTTGTTGCTCGACGACACTGCCCGCCGGGAGTCCTTAAAAGTCCCAAACGAAATGCGGCCCATATTCAGTTCTGAGGGCGCTTCGGTTGAAGGCTTGAATCAACTTTTCAAAGAGACTCAAGATCTCGTCGATGATATCAGCAAGGGGCTTAGTCGTTCTTTTCGTAAGTTAGCGGAGGCGCGGGTCTCCTATTGAACCGGAATCCTCATTTATTTCCGCCTTGAGCGAGGAATTCCATTTTCTAGCAACTAGTGTTTCAATTTTACGGACGCGCCGTCGTTCGAGGCGCGTGTACTGTGCACCGCGGCTTCCGGACCGGGGGAAAGTCCCGTACCTCGGGGTGTTAAGACTCCAACTTCGCTAAAATAATCCTCCCAATCGAATGGCAAGAAATCATGGCCATTCCAACCGTCAGGGAATCATGGGGCATCGACGACGATACGACTCTCGCCGAGTTTAAGTCTCAGGGCTATGCGGTCAAATTTCACTTTATTTCAGGAAGTCCTGGTTATGTTGGGGACCTTTTCATCTTGCAGGGGGATACGTTGACTGGCGATGCGCCGTTCGTTCTGCGACGCGACCCTAAGGGGCAACTGATTTTCTTTTAAAACGACTTCGTAGCTTCGAGGGCAAGCGTTCGACGGGAAATCAACTACCAACGCAAAGCCCGCCCAATTTTGTGTGGGCTCCGATTAGCTGTAACAAGGTGCATCAATTTGCAGGTTGCCCAGTGAAATACGTTATGAGTTTTTGGAATAAATCTGCCGTGGTTCGACAAGTCCCCCCTGATGTTCATGCCCGGGAAGGTTATGAGCTGAACGCATTAGGGGAAACCTGCAAATCGAGACGGATGATTGGCCATGAAAACGGCTAAGGGAACCGAAATTGAAGTAAAATCGCGGGCAAGGTCAGAATAGTGTCTTACAATCGCTTCTCCTTGGCAAACCCATCCTCCGACTAACAATCCATCCGGGTTGTAGTCATGTACAAGGACTGCAAATGAATCAAACAACAAGAAGTCCCTTGCATTCCAGAGCATGCTGCCACGATCAGTATATGTAAGATCGCTGACAAGTATTGTTTCCCCATACTGTGCGCTGAATGCATGGAACTGCAACTCCCATTCAATATATGGGGATAGCGGAAGTTCGACGGCCCGCACGCGAAGAAATTGTAAACCTCGCTTGAAGAATTCGACGTCATACTCCGCTTCTTTGGCGCGAATCATTGGAATCAATTCGAGTGAACGCTTGATATTGCCAACCTGAAACTCACGCCAACTCTCATTATCGGGCTCCATATAGTTCTGCAGGCGCTCAAGCTTGAAGACCCGACATCGGACTTGGGCTGAAAATCTGTTGTATTCTGAAAAAAATTGATCTACCGAGATATGGTCAGATGCTGGTAGTGACGGAAGCGATGGAAGCGGAGCAGAAGTCATTTGCGTTAAATAAACGGATGATATTTTCCTCACCTATTTTCGCGTGGGAATATCCACCGTGTGGCTACTTAAGAAGTCAAGGAGACACTCCCTCTCCAGAGTAAGATTCTTACACGGAAGGCAAATTCGGCTTGGCACCGACCAGAATGCGTCGCTCCACAACCACGATCCTCTCGTCTGGTCCGCAAGACGCATCGTGGGGCAGATGGGGGGCGAGTTCAGCAGTCTTGTCGATACCTATCACGGCGAAATCGCCCGATTCGAGTTCCCACACGTCCGGACATCCGACTTTGCCCGTCGTCATAGTCGTTCCATCGCCGTGGGGGTGGGCACCGACTCTTCTCTTGAACATATAGCCCTCCTAATTTGGCAGTCTAGCGCGTGGCAGCTAAATGTCAATCACATCCTTCCGTCGCAGGGTTGACCACCATCTATTTTCTTTAGGACGCCCCCCCGACTCCACCCCGGGTTCTTGCATCCCTTGCACTTCAGAACTAGAATTCTCTTTGATTGGCGCGCTAGAATAATGACTGACACGTACCATCATCGTCGTAATCCTCACCCTGGTGCTTCAACGAAGGAAAACGATGTAGTCAATGTCGCCCATGCAGACGATTCTACGGCTCACGCGATACCGAAAGAATTTGGCATATGGCAATTGACAGCCTCATTTCATTTTCCCTCAGAGATGTCATCCATATTGTGTTGCGAGGATTTCCCTCGAACCATACGCTCAGGGATTAAAGCTGCCAGCCAACAGTTCCCTCATTTCAGCGGAGATCAAAAAGCGACCATGAAACAGCTAGTTGAGGCGGAGGCTCGCTTAGTGGCAACATTCGCTGTCGACCATCATTTCACGTTTCTTCCGCTCAGTTCCCAAGCCACGTCCACTGAACAGGTTTCGCCTAGTAACCAGCGGCAATCGATGACCCTACTGCGGGCCAGGCCGTTCAATTGGCTCCAACCAATACTGACAAGCTTCACTTCACGCAATATCGGCCCTAGAGTGTTTCCCAATGATTTCTTGTTGCGTGTTAATCAGATAGGCGAAGCCATTGAGTCAAACCCGCTGAACGTTGCGTTAATCAACGTAGCTGCCATCCTTGCCGACCGACGCTCTCATATGCTGGCGCAAGGACTCGGACAGCGCACTTACAACGTATTTTTGCCGCCAGCGATCATTATGGAAATCGCGGCCCCGCGACATACGTATATATTGGTTCCATCGTTGTCGTTTATAAGGTTACCCAATAGAAACTACTTTAGGCGCACTTTTTCACTAAGTGTGGTCATCATTCCAGTTTCCGAAAATGAGCACTGGCCAAGAAGCTTTGATTCCGACGAGCTCGCGGCTCTTCAGTCAGGGTGGACTCTTATTCCTAAGCGAGGCATAGCGTCCTACTCGCTCAGAGAGGGGGATCTGAGTGGCTTCATGTCTATGTCGGGGCACTCCCCCTCACACCGTGGCCAAGGGCCGGTCGCGTTAAGGGAGCTCGTCCAAGACCTTCTTTTCTCAGTAGCACACAATTCAATCGTCACTAGGCCAGACAAGGGCAAGGAGGCTGTTTCCAGTCAAATATGTGACCTCGCAGTGCGAGCAGTCCAAGCATCGCTCTGCGGAGGCTGTTGCTGGATGATGCCCGATGTTGCTATTTCAGAGCTTCGCAACTGGCAGGCAAGCCCGGCAGTCGAGAGCGACATCGAAAGGAAACTCAACGAGGCGATCGTTCGACTAATGGGCCCTGAACAAACTCACCAATGGGCAATGGCCCAAGCGTCGGCATTTCGTTTGCGACATGGCCGGGGCGCCGAATCTCTAATTCCAACATTCTATTTTTCGTTTGGGTTGCAGCGCCTCCTTTTCACACCGTGTGGAGCCGATCTCGAGTCGTGTGACGATTCCATTCTATGGGTCGTTGGTTGGCATCTGCTGCTTATGACAGGTATATCGGCATTGCTTGAGATGCTCAGTACATTTCATCATGAAATGGAACGTAGGCCAACCGCAGTCAGTGCTCAGGCCTTTCTCAAGGAATTTATATTAGATCTTGAGGAATACTTCGATTTTGAGCTTTTGCCAGCATACCGATTGGATTTTGATGCATTAAAGAACATAGAAGGCATTGATGGTGATTTCGAGCGACTACAAGAGAGGGTTAGCGCTCTCAGTCAAGACCTCATAATTGAAGCGGGCCGTAAGATCAACCTTCGTCTGCTTTGGATTGCAGTTGGAACCTTGATGGTATCCATCGCTCTTCTCATGAAGGAATTCGCTCCCATGATTGTAAGGCAACCGACCGCCCAAGGAGCTAGTCGCGCGGATGCGGCCGAGTCCCACGCAGACGCGGCTATGGTGGCGGTCAGTTCGAATCCTGAAAACGCAGACGTCTTGGTGGACAACACCTTCGTAGGCAATACTCCATCAACTATCAGACTTCAGCCTGGCCAACACACGATTCGGGTCAGCCTCTCTGGTTTCAGGGAGTGGTCGAAAGACGTTTCGGTTTTTTCCGGATCGGACCTGAAACTGGTAGCGCTACTCCAAAAGCAGAGACAAACTGGCGTACCACGTAGAGAGACCAAATGACAACGCCCAGGTTCGGCAATGATATCCGCAAACCGGCCTGTCGGACATCGCTCTTCTGTGGATGATTAACAAGGTCGAAACGTGCGGACTCGCGGTTGATCACAACTGTATACACAGCAAGGATGATCCAAAGCCTGATTTTTCAGGGAGGCTCTACGACTCTCAGACTGTTTGGTACAAACTTGCCGGTCTCGGTGACTACATGCGCCCGATAGGCCAGAAAGTCAAGGAGTCAGCCGCCAGTAGCGCCATCGATCGCATGAATATATCTGCGAGCGACTACAAACCGCTGAACTTAATAGATTGTCTCCAAAAAGGAGGGGGCTGTTACACGCGTACCCTAGAATTGAAGAATCTCTACTTCGATCTGTCGAAGCAGCGTCAAGGTCTGCTCCGGCTTATACCGCTTGATCGACATGACCATTCTTCCTCCCAGGCGAATTCTCTCTCATTCCACCTGGTACAAGAACTCGGGCTGGTCAATGGGCTGTCAGAGTTTTGACGAATGACACCGTTCCTAGGGCCAACCATGATGACGAGCGACCACGAGCGTCACAATTCCAAACAAGGTACAGAGTCCAATAATTGCAATCCTTACGAGGAAAGTGTACAGAAGGAGGGCGTAAACTTCCGCTGTGATTTCCGCGCGGAGTAATTGCCGTGCGGCGAAGTAACAACCGACAACGCCCGCTGTATATAGAACCCAACTTGTCGCTATCGCAAGAATCACATAAGAGTATATTTCCGCAACATGTCCACGGAAGTCTTTGTTAGCAAGTGAGTAGAGAAAAGCAAGCATCTGTAGGACTGAAAAAGCGACAATCGCGTTCGCTAAGTCCCAATACTGCTGCGCAAGACCAGATTTCAAGCGTCTCTCTCGAGATTGAATGACAGTGCTCATGTTGTCTAGAGTAAAAGGGCTATGCGTTAGTCCGCATGTTTTTCCGCTCAGCATTTTCTCGCAATTCTATATTGAGAAGCCAGACACTCTGACGGTATTCTTCCCAGATGTTATGACAGTTCTCCGATATTGTCCCTACCAATAATTCCATCTGAACCGCGGAATGTCGGGTGAGTGTGCGATACCCTTCTCGAATCGAAGAAAAGAGGGAGGAAGTGATCGTGAACATGGTATTGGCAACCTTATACCTGGCGCCATTGAACTTCAACCGATTCAATAAGAACCGAGTTTTTGGTAGGGGCGGGAGATGCCGTCGTCATGGGTCTCCTCAATAGGCGAGCGGCGTTAACAATGAATTGACTGAACATCAATATAATGCTACAAGCATTCGGCGAAGGGCACAGGGATCCCAAGCTATGAAGTAGACCTCGAAGAATCCGGTACCCTCGCGCTTGATCAGTTGGGTGGATTCATAGGAGGAACGAGCAATGGGGAGGAATCATCTGAAACCGCAGTTCAGAATGTCTTTCGCCTTTGTGATTGTACTGGTCCTATCCACAGTTTTCTCGGGATATGTCTACCGTGTCGGGCATGCCGCACCCTCAGAGAGCGCACCCGTACCACTTCTGAGTGCAGGACATCCGGTTGATTGGTGGTTTATTTTCAAGTTCAATTCAAAGGCTTTCCCTGGTTGCGGAGGCAATGCAACAAGGACGTGCGCCTTCGGCGGCAACGTTCAGAAGTACAAAGCTTTCGGCCAGCAGTTTGCCTACGCGAGTAGTGAGAATTCATCGCTGCAAAAAGGTAGTGGATGCACCGGCGACACAACTGTGGACCCACTCGGCGCGACGTTCGCCGAAGTCTATGATAATAAGTTTTACTATGTATTATGGAACGACCAATTTTATGGTGACCCTGCGATTAAGGGGTGCACCAAGCAGTGTGGCGCTCCATGGGGCCATTCTAAAGGAATGGTGGCATGGAATGACAGGGGCGAAGGGTTTGTGCTGCAGGTCACCACGCCTTCCTGGCCCGCCGCAGGTAGTAAGGAAGCTCCACGAAGGGCAGACGGCAATACGTTGGGTTGCGTACGCGACGACGACGTAGAAGTCAGCCAACATTTCTTTGCTTTAAAGCTGAGTAAGGACGATCTCGTCACAGTTCTGACGGCCCTTCACAATGCGAGTGTTGTAACCGACCCCGCCGATTCGCAAATTGTTAATAACGGAGGGCCATCGGACGTCCAAAAACTAGTCCAAAGCCTCGGGACTAAATCTGACGGCAAAACCGTCACCAAGAATACGCTCTCAAGTGGGGTAATACTGATTTCCAAGCCTTCGGGCCTTCATGTCCCTCCGTGGCAGATGGTTTCTGCTGTTCTTGGCGGGGTTTCTCTTAGGACCGCGACTTGGTGGGCGAAGCCTATGATCTATACGACCACGGCATCCACGAAGATAGCCTGTTGGGATGATTCACTCGGAAAGGCTGGGCCCGTCGAAATCGCTACGACCGGGCAGTGGGACGGAATCAAATTTGGCCTAAAAGGAGGACCGGGCCCGGATTTTAATCATGCGAAGCTGGGAGTGTCTGTGTCCGGCGACGAACATTACTCTATTTTTGGTGACATGAATCAGCAGGGCACTGCCTCAGGACCAAATTGTGCGAGCAGCCAGAACAGGCGAGGCGGACTCTTTTATGTTGTCGACGACTCAAACTTATCCAATAGTCTTAGGAGTCTCATAAGCGGCGATACGGCACCCACTGGACCCAGTCCAAGGTGAGACGGCACCTCTTTGGGGCCGAGCAGTTGTAGCGAAAGCTGCACCGTATTAGAACTCCACCATATCAGGAAGTTTACTGGGTCCGAATGCGCTTTCCGAGAAAGGGAGTTGCCAGTTTCATGGAAACTGAGCCGAACGTCATATCACAATTACAAATAAATGACATCGCACGTCGAGCGGCGATAGCCTCGGCGCCCGTCGAGTTTATTGCTACGGATGATCCAAAGAGATTGCCACAGCCCGGTATTGCTCTATGTCTTTCTGGCGGCGGGTATCGTGCCATGTTATTTCACGTCGGCGTATTGATACGACTGAACGAGATGGGACAACTTCCCAGAATCAACAAAGTATCAAGCGTGTCCGGCGGTTCGATTACGGCCGGGGTCTTAGGGCTTAAATGGGAGAAATTGATTTTCCACAATTCAATCGCGACAAATTTCCAAGCTGAAATCGTGGACCCGATCAAAAAGATCGCAGGCAAGACAATAGATGTGCCCTCTGTATTGGGAGGGTTAGTTCTGGGCGGAGTAGCGGATCGTATCGCGCACGAATATCGCAACTATCTTTTTGGGAATGCCACGCTGCAGGATTTGCCTGCCAAAGGGCCGATATTCGCCATTAACGCGACAAATATGCAGTCGAAGGCGCTCTGGAGGTTTACAAGAGCATATATGTGGGATTGGCGAGTGGGAGAAGTTGAAAATCCCATGATTGAACTGGCAGTGGCGGTCGCAGCATCCTCAGCGTTCCCTCCAGTGCTTTCACCGTTAGAGCTGCGGCTAGATCCCAAACAGTTCAAACCGAATACTGGTTGCGATCTTCAGCGAGAACCCTTCACCAGCGATGTGATTCTCACGGATGGCGGCGTCTACGACAACTTGGGTCTAGAGACAGCTTGGAAAAGTCTCGATACAATTTGGGTCAGTGACGCAGGTGGGATGTATGCTCCAGAGGAGCATCCGCATCGCGACTGGGTGCGCCACACGTTGCGGGTTTTGGATTTGCTCGATAACCAAGTGCGCAGTCTTCGTAAACGCCAGCTGATCGACTCATACAAGGCGGGCATACGCAAGGGTGCCTATTGGAGCATTTGGGAAAACATATTGACCTTAGATGATAATCCTTCTCTCATCTGCCCTTTTTCAAAAACGTTAAGGATAGCCCAGACGTCCACGAGGCTCGAAGGATTAGATTCTGAGGACCAAGATAAAATTATCAACTGGGGTTACGCAATCTGCGATGCGACAATGCGAAAATACGGCGGCATGGATCCCAATCTTAGACCGAAGCAGTTCCCATTCCCACAAGTAGGAGTTGGATAGGTAAGAGTCGATGATGGATCCAAGACTACTTCTCGACCAATGGAGGCTCGGTCTTCGAATAAGTCACCGCGCCCATCACGAGGCTGCTAAGTACTATCAACGGCTCCATCTTATTTTTGGTGTACCAACCGTCGTAATATCTGCCTTTCTGAGTACAGCGGTGTTTGCGGCCTTGCAGCACTCTAATACGACATGGATTAAATACCTCTTGAGTATCCTCAGTGTAGTGATGATTGTGATGAGTAGCCTTAAGGCGTTCTTGCGATATGCGGAACTATCGGAGCGACATAAAACCGCTGCTGCGCAGATTGGCGAAGTCCGCCGGGATTTAGAGCAGCACCTGGCCTTTGTCAACATTCCCATCACCGAGGCAACCGTCCAGGAATTGCGGAAGAAATGGGATGCGGCCGACCGCCAGGCACCTACTATACCCACATCTATTTACAGGAAAGTTGAGAAACTGGTCGCGAAAAGCGAATCAGCAGAGCCAACGCCAACCGTGACAAAGTGATTCCGGCGAAACCTGAAAGCATTCGCCTCTTCGATTGAGGCACAATACTTTTTTTCATTCGTTCTTGGGTTAGTCCAGAATGTCTAGAATCTTGTACGTTTCCGACCGCATTTTCTTTCCGTCTATGAAAGGCCCGAGCGAGCGCTCCGAACGAGAGAAAAAGTAGGTTGAACATGGCCTGGAGTTATACCAGAATCGTGGCCGGACTCCGTAGTAAGTTGCTGATTCTATGGTCTGTCAGAGTTTTGGTGAGGGACAGGGCGCGGTTCGGACATAGTTTGTGAGGTAGAAGTTAGTTAAACACAAAGATACGACTGCGATGGAGTTTACGACAATCGATTGTCTCTGCCTTGTCTTAAATTCGTAAAATTATGAACGCCAAATGAAAACAGAACTCATTGATTCCAAGGTTTCGGGCGCGGTGAAATGGGTCGGCTATATCACGGCGATCCTATCTCTATTCGCCATGCTTGTCGGAATCGTAAGATACGTTGCAAACCGCGTCGAGACCAACCGCAAGATCGTCACGCTGATCTCTTCAGAACAGCTACAAGCACGGGGACGCGACTATGCGTCTGCCTGGCAGACGCTTGAGCAGGCATCGAATCTTAAACCGAACTCGTCCGAAGTACTCGCTGCGCAGGTCACACTCGCAGAGGAATGGCTTGAAGACATTCACGTGCAGGAGCCCGAGAAATTCTCCGACGTAACCGCAAAAGTGGAACCTGTTTTGACGCGTTCGATTGCTTCCTCAAAACCCGGAGAAGCACGGGCTGATCTGCTAAGTCATCTCGGCTGGGCTTATTTTTTGGAATCGCGCGATGGGAGAGACAATCTCGACCCGGCCGGCACCTACGCTCAGGCCATCGCCGACGACCCAAACAATCCCTACGCCCAGGCTATGTGGGGTCACTGGATCTTGTGGAACGGAGGTAAGTTAAGCGACGCGGAACAGCATTTTGCGCTCGCCATGACCTCGCAGCGACAGGGAGACTTTGTCCGCCGGCTTCAATTGGGCGCGTTGGAAGATTGTTCGACAGACGAATGCCGGGAAGAAATCGTCCGCGTCGCGACGGTCATGCGTAAGGAACAGCAAACCGTGGATGAAGACATGAGGAGGCGTATATTGAACATTTATTACTTTGAATTCGTTCCCCAGGACTCACGAACGACGCGCTTTATCGATGCCGTACCGCGGGCCGAGCACGTCGCCACATTTCGATGGCTCTTTGATGGACTCGATCTTGACGACTCCAAGAGCGTCCTTCGAACCTACTACTTGGCTGCGCTTCAGGACGCGGCAGGTCAGGACAACGATGCTCTCACCAACTACCGACTGGTTCATGAAAAAATGCCAAGTCACAGTGGCCCCGTTGCAGACGCTACCGACGCCGCCATCAAGCGCCTTTCAAAATCACATTAGACCCGAGTGAACTCCTAAGCTGAGACAAGTTCTAAGGCGCGTAGCCAAATCTAAGAAAAGTGCGAGAGAATGATCGTGAGCATGGCATGAGCAGGCTGTCGCGGCGGCCGTTCAAATTCAACTGATTCAATAAGAACCGAGTTTTTGGTAGGGACAGAAATCTAATTTCCTGCAGGTTGGAGGGAAGAAGTGCATCCTATATCGCCCGAGATTTTCGAGGCTGTCGAGGGATTTGACGCATGGCGAATCCCAGGATTTCAGCGGAAAAAGCAGATGGCCGATTCTAGTTCAGGTCAAAATCTATCGTCTTCAAAGGCGTCTTAAGCGCTACGCTCCATCGTCCCTGATTCTGCGTCAACTGAATGCTCTGTATATTTACCCAGAACAGCTTATAACCCGCCGAGCCAACAATGTTGTTGAGCGCAGGATTAACGGCATCGTCGCTCACATCGAAACTGGTGTCTTTGGCAAATTTGATGCGGGTGTTTTTCAATGACAATTCCGTGTCCTGATTGAGCGTAATGCTGACATGGGTTCCTGCCTTTGAAATGTCTTGGATAGCGCTAAAGAAAGGCGCCAAAGATGGATCGACAGGAACTCCGGAAGTTGTGAGCGCCAGCGCCAGCGTCTGACCTGGCAGCGTCATGTTGCCACCCAGATTGTTGAACATCTGAATGCCCAAGAACAGCGGATTGGCAGCGGCAGATTTAGCCGGGGAGGTCAGTTGCGTTCCCTGATCCAGGGTGAGAGTTGAGATTTCAGCGGTGTCGCCCATTGATTTACCACCTTTCGCGAATATGCGTTTTAGTTCTTGGATGTGTCTTCTTGGCTCTTTTCATGCGGCTTGACCGTTGACCGGATTACGACGAACCTATTGAGCATGTCAAACCAAAACGGTGCACCTAATGAAATCGCACAAGCCGTTATCAACCAACCGAGCAGAGATCGGAGAACAAAAGATATCCATTCCCCGAGTCCGCCTGGGGCCTTAATATGCCAGCCCATAGGCAGTCCGTAGTCGCTGATACTCTCGACATTAGCTTTGAGCGAAGCGTCCCGGTCAATTTGACCATCTTGTGTCGGATGGCTCTGGAGATAGCCCTGCGCGGCTGAAACCATTGCATCCCTCTCTGCCTTGTGGGTCCAGAGATCGTTCGCAATCGAAATCGAATTGACATTGATCACTCCGGCCACGACGAAGCCCAGGCAAAAAACGATTAGTTGTGAGCGTCGCTTGTACCACCCGGAGACCCGATCCATCGTGCTGTTGAACCAGTCCTCAATGCTGCCCCTGAATTTATCAACGTCCTCTCCGACGACATTCAGCATCGCCGTTAATGCATTCTTCACCTTCGCGTTTGTTATCTTCCCAACCGAATCACGGAAACTAATCGCAGGACTCTCGGGCGCCACAATTCCTAGAATCGCTAGAGCGAAGTTCCGCGATGGAATATATGAAGGGAGGTTTGATTTGTCTTTGTCCGCGGCATTGTAGTCACCTTTAAAAAGGCCATTGATCATGCCGTGTTGATACAGCTGCGTAACCAGACCAGTTCCGTCCTTATCGTCGAGAAGCTCACGAATACCTCGCTCAAGATCAGCAGCTCTGTTTTTGAACTGACGCTCGATCAGTTCGTTGATAGCGGAGCAGATCAAGCTCAGAAGGAGATACGTAAAGATCATGCCGATTGCGATGTCCAACATCTCGGAGCCGAACATGTTTATCTCCTTTACGATCAGAACAACGAAGGTCGCGATGTGCCGCCCAGCAGAGAGGTGTTGACGTTCGCGATAGTATGAGTGCCTTCGTTGCCGCCCCATGAAAACAGCAGATAGACCTGCGGAAAGCCTCCAGCGCGCAGCGTAAGGCCTGTCGAAAAACTGTGGATCCATGGGCTCGAACCAAGGCCTCCACGGGTCAGCGCGACCTTGCCTTCGTCAGCCATCAGCGCAAATCCTATCGGCAAGTTCCAGATGGAGTGTTCAAAGCTCTCCCGAAGAAACATTACGTCTGGAGCACGGAAGCGATAATCCTGATAGCTGCTCAACGACGAATTTCCATTAATATCTGAGCCGCCAAGCGTGGGTTGAAAATAGAACGGAACCACATTTCCTCCCGGCGTCATGGAGAGAGATGTAAAGAATCGAAATCCGATACTTCCTTCGAAATTTCGTACATAAGGTTTGGGGCACTCCGGATGCGACACAGGGTCGATAGCGCATGCGTCAGGACCGTTATTCATTCTTGGTTCGTTTATCCGAGTTTTACTATGGAGGACGTATTGATGGCCGAGATCAATTGTCAGACGCTGAAAAGTAAAATTGTCTGCCGCGAAATACTGCTGGTAGACCGCGCTGTAATTCAAGCGAACAAGGTCTTTATCGAAAACCGGGCGAATCCTTATGCCCTCGCCAAGCTGGAACGTCCCCGGCTGCATCGTTAATCCCGGAGCAGTGGCTTCATTATAGAGCTGACTGATCGACGGACTATTCTGCCCATTACTCTCGCGTATGCTCACAAAGCGGCCATTCATCTCGCCGAAGAGTGATGCGTTCAGGTGCCCGGAAAACGGTTTAACGACATTGCCGCCAACAATAGTTTCCGTCATGCCAAAGAATGTGCGTCCTGCTTCGGTTGTATCCGGCCCTAAACCAAAAAAAGTGATTTTGTTAAGCGAGGTCGCCTGCGCGTAAAGGCCGAACACGGTGTGTTCAGTCAGCCCCATCAGGTTTTCTTTCACCGGCGGAGGCGGCCCAAAACTGACGCCGACAGCTTCATTAGGCGTGTGAACGAATCTCAAGTAGAAACCGGCGCGCCATGAGGCATTGCCGGTCGCTATCGCATCGGCATTCCAGGTATTTCTCCAGTTAGTGGTTGTGTGGTGTCCGACGTATGCCACGCCTGCGCCGAATCCGTCCTGCGGAGCGATGCTCCCAACGGCTATGTGAAAAGGTACACCCGTAAAGAGCTCTTCAGCGCATCCACCGAGCCCTGAGAATGTGAAACTGAGACAGCTTTCTGTTAGTTTCGCGCGCTCGCCGGGAGGATCGGGAGGCGGCGTAGGCTGCTGCGCCTGAAGCGCTTGCGCTGAAAAGAGAATAAGGACTATGAGCGCACGGCGCAATTTATTTGACCGGTCTTTCTGAAGGTTTTCGCGCGTGCGTGTGCAGGATCGCGGTCGCCTTCTGAATATAGGTGCTCACTTCGCCTTCGGTTTTGAGAATCTTCGGATCAATCGCGAGAACGTCCGCAATATCCCTAAGGTGTCTTAGCAGCGCCTCGCGCAGGTGCAGGGTCTGCGACTGCAGGAGTTTTCCGGCAGGCCGGTTGTGGTTAAAAGAACCCTTCTCCGGCTCGGGTACGTTGATGACAATCGAAGCCATTAGTGTCCCCCTAGCGTGAAAAATGGAAGATCATTTTCCTGACGTACATCATTCCCGAGAATATCGAGGAAAGTGCTGGCAGCAGCTTCTCTCTTTGTTCGTTTTGCGTCGCCGTTCAGGAAAAACTTCGTGACGGTTGCCGGAATGCTGGCGTGCTCGAAAATACGGGCCCCTGCTCCGGCTTCCGTGCCCGGAACAATTGTCCCTTTTGCTATATAGGGCGAAATCAGAATTGCAGGTACACGCACGCCCAGATAATCGAAATTAAACGGCGCCCCAGTATTCGTTGCCGTGGCGTTTGCTTGATAATCGTCTGGTGTGCAATCGGGCGGAGCCACATGGTCGTAGATCCCACCGTGCTCATCATAGACGACCAGCAGTGCCGTGCTGTCCCAGACCACCGGATTTCCGCGGATGGTGTTGTATATGCTGGCGATGAATTTCTCGCCTTCCTGCACGTTGTGATCGGGGTGTTGGTCCGAAGCCAGAATCTCTCCGCCTCCGGGGCCTTGATGGTCGTTGTAGCAGGGTTCAATAAAGCAGTATTGGGGAAGTGTGTTGGCTGCGCAATCGGAAATAAACTGATCGTAAGTTGCGAAAATCTGCGGCTGGTTCTTCAGAAGATTTACGATCTCCATCGTCGAGCTTTGCTGATCGTAGTAATAGATTTTTGCTGTTTTGCCTGCGGCAAGCATTCGCTCGTACGAACTCATAATTGGAGCAAGAATGTCGAAAATATCCATCCCAACCTGTCCAAAAGATGTTCCGTAATGGGCGAATGCGCGATTGCAGATCGTGGGTCCAGGAATCGATGAGAACCATCCGTTGAATAGGGCGAATTGCGTAGCGAGTGTCGTCAGCACGGGCAGCTTGTCCGGTGTGAAATAGGACATGATGTTGTGGGATTTGTCCACATTGTTGGTTTGCGTGAAGTAGTCCTTCACGAATCCCTGCATGCTGCGCGCTCGACCCGGTCCCTGAGGAGCCCCGTTGAAAATCTGCATGTCTACACCGGGGAAATGGTGGTCTGGGTCCGGGTCGAGCTGGCTCTGGAATTTTGCGTTCGGATTGACCTTTACCGGGTTATTGTTCGTATCGGGATTCGACTCGTTCCCGGTCAGCCCATTGACGCCCGGATATTTCTTTTGCCCGTTCTCCATGACCAGGCTCAATCCGCCGAGCATATGGTCGAAGGAGCGGTTCTCCATCATCAAAACGACAAGGTGTTTTAGATTGCTCAATCCTACTGTCATGCGGGATTACCCCCGGAACCGGTTAGTGACTTAACGGCTTCAAGCGTTTCATTAAATAACAGAAAGGAGTCGATAGCCAATCTAAATTTTTAAGAACATGGTAAGTGCCGTTGTCGTTAGCAGATCCTGTCTCGGGACGCTGTCATGCTAAATGCTTAAATTCGAGCGATTGCGTTCGCTCACGCGTGGATTCTGCGGTGCCTGGCCGCCACTTTTCTGTCGCAAGAGACGAGTGTTTAGAGTCAAGTGTTTGCGGGCGATCGAAAAAGGTGAGCCCAACTTGCAGTCGGTTCCGAGCGCGCTGAAGGACTTCCCGGCGTTATAGAATATGGCGTCGGCAACCTTAATAGACGGCACCGCTCAAATTCAACTGATTCAATAAGGACAGAGTTTTTGGTAGGGACAGATTTCTGACAACTGTTTCCTTGCCGGGTTGATGCCTACCGGGACATTTCGCGCGACAATGGGAGGAACAGATTCAAAGCGCAAGTAATTTTTTGACCTCCCCCTCGATGAAAAACCACATGAGCGGCTTTCGAATGAATATATTCACGTTCAATTCCTGCAGTAGCTCATTGACTGCGTCACTGATCTGATCATAAACCTTCTCGCGTTTCGTCTTATCCACTTGCGTCATCTGGATGCCGTTCAGAGTCTGATCAATGGGGTCGATCGGTTTCGGCGCCCAATGTAGGTTAGAAAAGACGCTGCCCGGCTGTGTTTTGTATTGGGCCAATCGCTGCTGGGCTACACTCCGCCCATAGTCATAATCATGTTTGCGGTAGCTGACGTCGAAGAAACCAGCAAATGCCATCAATCCACTGCTTGCCAACAGCTCAGGCTCGGCTACAAAGTCATAAATAAGCATCTCCTCCTTTTCGTGCAGCCTGGCCGCAAGTTCAAGTACCAGGACCGTGTCCAGCCACGCATTGGCGACGGCCACTTGTACGCCGAATTGTGCGTACTCGCTCGCATATTGCTGCCGCAACTGACCTCGAGCAGCTTTCAGATTGGCCACGGACGATTCTTTCATCTGGCCGTTCTCTGCAAAAAAAGACTTGAGCAAAACATCGGAAACCAAAGATGTCATGGAAGGAGTCAGAGTTCCGCTGAGAAACAACCTCTGCAACTCGCCGGCCCGCTCATCAAGCAAAAGTAGTTGATCGTTGTAGCCCTCAGCCACAGACCAATCCTGAAACTCAGATTGCCCAATCACCGAATCTGCGAGATGAGACGCCAATACTTTGTAATTGGCAGTCGCAGCATCAAAGCCCACCGCGGGGTCCGGTGAGTTCTTCACAACGCTAGAGCTTTTTTGCTTGGGCGCAATGAACAAATAACCGCGCTGATCGGCGTTCAGGCGTCCTCCGGGAACTTGTTCAACTAGATTCTTAGCCATGCCCAGAGGCTCATTCTGAAAAACGCCACCATCGGTATACGTAAATGTCGTGCTAGGCTCACCACCCCAGACGGTTTTAACGAGCCAGGGGCTCGTGTATTCGGCTATATTTCTGACGAGGTCCTGGACCCGAAAAGCAATAGGAAACGCTCCGCAGGCCACCGCTGCTGCGCGTATGGTGTCCCATACTTCGCCGCGATCATCCGAAATCTGGTCAAGGGAACGGACGAGCTGGTCCTCATGGCGGGTGTATATGAATTGGCCTCCGCTGAGAGTAGAACGGTAATAGTCTACTCCGTTGAGGTTCGACAGAGCCAGTCCAAGCTGCAGTTTGCGATCCGAAGGCAGCGCCGGATGCGGTTGCGGAGACGGCGGCGGTTGCGGTGGACTCTTGTACCGTCCCATGAGACAAGTCTCAGAGATCCCGATGACAAAATCAGAAGACAGGACAGAATGCGTCACGTCCTCCTTAGGGTCTCTTGCCAGCAATCCGACAATGTCAACGCTCGAAACCCATGCATCGTAAAGAGGATTGTTGTAAGGCTGACTCATGGAGAGACCATCATAGAGAAGACGCTGTGCGATCATTGCAACCGTCATGCCGCCAGCTGAAGCACCCGTGAGTACGTCTATCTCAATCCGTTCATCAGGCAGATTTTTCGCATCAGCCCACTGATTATGCTGGGCAATCGCATCCAGCAGTTCAAATGCCATGCCCGACTCATAGCTCCCCAACGAAACAGCGCCTGCGATCGTAATCGCCAGTTTCTTGGACATCACTCCACCCTTCGCCAGTGTCGGCAACAGAGCTGCCGCCATGCCTGATAATGCTGATCTGGAACTCGGCTCTGCGGGAGTATACTACATAAAAATAGACCTAGACGGGTAATGCATTAACCGGAGAACTGGCTGCTCTCGGCATTTCAATTTCAGGCCCCTGTCGATAACTGCCGGATTGTTCGCATTAAGAATGCTAACCGGTCGTTTCCTAGTGAGCCGTGATCCGTCTGCATCGCGGCACGGGATCGCAATCCTTGCCGAAACGAATAAGAAAAGGACAGAAGGATGGTTACCGAGTCGAACTGAACAGCGAGAAGGTGATCGCGAACATGTCGCAGGCAACATGCCGGCAAGTGCTCTCAACTTCAACTGGCTCAATCTGTACCGAGTTTTCGGCCTGGACAACTACGCACCAAAGACAAAGAAGTTTTAAGATAGCCTGAGTTATAACAAAACGCTCGCCGTGCAGAAGCCTTTATGTTATTGAATTCACAACCGAACAAAGTTGTGGCAGGGACACGCGGGGGCTCGTCCGTCGCTGAGTGTGATCTCGATAACACCATTCCGCTTGTAGTTGCGTCCAAACATATGGGATTATCCCCTTGAACGGGGTGAGATTCGCGTTAGAATGAGCGCCGTTTTTTGCGCGTTCCAAGGAGACGGAATTGAAACGTCGAGGGCAATCTTTGCGCGTGAGTAAGACAGCACGCCTGGCGGCAGGCACGGTTGCGGCGCTCTTGATTTTGGCGGTGGTTGCGCTGTCTGTGGCTTCGAGCACTACCCACGCGCGCAGCAAGGCAGCGGTGGTCACGGCCCATGCGCCAGCGAAGGCATACGGGGTCAGCACGGCGCCGATTACGATGGAAGTCTTCACGGACTACGAATGTCCGACCTGCGCCGCCCTCTACGAACAGACTTTGAAGCCGCTGGTTAATGACTACGTTGCTACGGGCAAGGTCTATCTAGTGCATCACGATTTTCCGCTGAGCATGCATAAGTATTCGGGGCAGGCGGCCCGCTGGGCGAATGCGGGAGCGGAAGCCGGGCAGTTCGACGCCGTGGAAGGGGCGCTATACGGCAACCAAAACGGGTGGGCGGTTGACGGCAGTATCGACAAGTATGTTTCTCAATCCCTCTCGGCGCTCAATTTCAAGAAGGTGCAAATGTTCATGAAGGGCTGCGAGGCGCCGGGCCCGACGGCCAATCCCACGAGTGGTGGGGTTAACGCTCCACCACATCCCTGCGCTCTTGATACCTACATTGACCAGGACATTGCCCTCGGCGAGCATGTTCCCGTGAAGGGCACGCCGACGTGGGTGATTTCTTACAAGGGCCAGAAGTACCCGCCCGCCTCGGGCCTCGTAAGCTGGCCGATTCTGAAGCAGTTTTTCGATTCGCTCTTAAGCCAATAGTGAGCAACGCCAAAATGCCGGATGAAAAGCACGAGAGCATCGTACGCCCCCTGCTGCTTCTGGGCCGGCTGGCTCTGGCCATATGAGCGATGTTCAAATCTGGCTTAACAGAGTGGTTGCGGTCCATCGGCTGCACGAAACCCTTAATGCCGGAACGCATGCCAGTTGCCTGTGCCCCAGCACGCCAGTGATCGTAACTAGGGACAATCCTCTCCCTCGGCATGACATATCCGGGAACAGAAATTGCACGTAGGGCTTCGACCGCTTTTGCGGCAGCTTGACGAAGTTTTGAGAATTGAGCAGAATTTAACTGGCATGGCCGGACACCGAGGGACTCCGGCCGATCCTAGCCTACGCGGCCTTCGCTTGCGATTATGTTTCTACACACTCCTGGGTTAACTTCAATTCCTGTCGTACGAAAACTCGGTGAGGGTCGGGCGAGACATTGAGCCAAAGCCAACAAACAAAGTGAAGAGAATGGGAAACGCATCGACAACTCAACACCTGCCCAGTGTGCGGCCGAATCAATCCGAGATGCCGAAAGTTAAAGGCGAAATGTGGGGGATCGCGGCATACTTCAATCCCGCGCAGTACCTTGATATGTCAAAACGGGTCAGTCGCTTCTCCCAAATGGTGAGAGAGCAAGGATTAAAGCTTCTTATCGTTGAAATGGCATTCGGAGATAAGGCCTTTGCATTGGAGGAAGACATAGCAGACGCGCTTATTCGCATTCGCTCATCATGTATTTTGTGGCAAAAAGAGAGACTGCTAAATATCGCTCTAAAACATTTGCCGCAAACCTGCAATAAGGTTGTATGGCTAGATACCGATATTGTTTTTGGAAACGATGCTTGGGTATATCAAACTGCCGAGCTATTAGAGACCTTTAGTGTAGTTCAACCATTTGATGTAGCTTGGTATCTCCCGCGAGGAGTTACTTCTGTTCCCCAAGGTCTTCGAGCTGATGAATTTGAGGTAATTACCCATGGCATGGCCTATACGCTGAGACAAACCAATGAACAAAATATCGCTAGAGGGCATAGTGGATTTGCTTGGGCGTGGCGAAGAGAAATACTCGATATCCACGGATTCTATGATCGATTTATTGTAGGGGGTGGTGATCTGGCTATGGCTTGGGCAATCTATGAACTGATTCCCCAACTCGATCGGGAAACATGGCTAGATAAATACTGCTCAAGGGCACAAATTGAAGATTTCTTACAATGGAGAAATGCCATCCACCTTGACCTACAAGGTGGCGCTTCTTTTACACCAGGGACGGTTTATCATTGGTGGCACGGGTCATTTGCCGATCGGGGCTATGGTGACAGGATGATGATTCTAAAAGATCTAAATTTCGATCCTCGTTCGGACATCACCATAGACAAAACTGGAAGTTGGATTTGGAATAGCGATAAGACTGCTCTCCATTCGAGAGTTAGAAACTATTTCTGGAGTAGACGTGAGGGTAAAATACAGGTGTAGGGGCTCTAATAAAGGCTATCACACCTGCCTCCCGGCATGACACAAGCAGTTAAGACTGTGCCCACCGATCGCTGCTGATTTTCAATTGCAGAAACGACGGCGTTAAGCTGCAGGATGATATTCGAGCACTCGGTGAGCACGCGCAGCGTTGTGTGTTCCCGCAGCGAAGCCGCAGGGCCTATTGAGCTGAATTCGACTGTCGTGGCTGAGAGTCAGTGTACAGTCTGTTAGAAGAAAACGGTGAGTAAGACAAAGGCTCACACATTTCTAAAGAGCTTGACATAAGTAGAGTGAAAGTACAAAATCCTGCCCGGCTTGTTACACATGGGAGATAAACTATAATGACACCTCCCGAACCGCCAGTGTGGTCCGTCCCCGCAAATATCCGGACCCTTATCAAGGACAACAGAGGGATTGTCCTAGATCTGCGGACGGGGAAATTGTTCGCTCTCGATTCGACTGCAGCCGATTTATGGAAGGCAGTGGAAGAGCATGACCGTCGCGTCACCTTGGCGCAGCTTGTCGATTCTGTCGGCCTACGATCCCGTGATCGAGCGCACGTGGAAGATCGTGTACGCCAGATGCTCCTCCTTATGGAGGAAAAAGGGCTGGTCTCGAAGACCGCTGCCCAAAACTCAAAACAACTCCCGGAACCTGGCCCGCCGACCGAACCGAATTGCTGGGAACACCCCGTTGAGTCCCGAAACGTCTCGAATGCTCCAATACGTGGTTGGTGGGTTAAAAGATGTACAGTATATGCATTTTTAGGTCTCTCTGTCATCGAGCTGATTATGCGAACGCTCGGATTCGCTGGCCTTTTTCACGCAGTGCAAAAATGGCCCGTTCGCGCGCCGCGCGTTTCTAAACCATCGATACCGGAGTTGTGTCTCGCAATCAACAAAGCGGCGAGGTGGTTCCCCGTCGGAAGACGGTGTTTGCAAACGGCAGCGATAACTGTCTCTTTGCTGAGATGGTACGGCGTACCAGCCGAATTTGTAATTGGTTGTCGGATATTTCCTTTCGAGGGGCACGCTTGGGGTGAAGTTTGCGAGAGTCCGATAAATGAATACGAGGATGTGAAATCAAAGTACGAGGTGATCGCTAGGTGCTAAGTAGGACTGATCCGTCCTCACCTACCAGTCGGGGAACTCGGGTGCAGCGACCATGAGTGCCATCGGGGGGATTTATTCTCCGGAAGAAGGACTTGACGTAGCCGGCGCGCTTAGTGTACTTGCTGCCGGCCTAGAATCCCGGGGCCCTGATTGTGGATCTTCGGTAGTTGGGCGTGGCTCGCTCGGACTTGTGTTCCGAGGTTGCGCCACAGATCTTGAGTCTGTTGATGAAAGGCAGCCCGTAGCACTCTCCAATGGAGACTTGCTTGTTTGGGACGGTCGACTTGATAACAGAAAGCAACTGATCTCTGAACTTAAACAGCTGATTTGTGATCTTCCGCTAGCATCGCCTCTTCGGGGAGCGCAGAGTTTTGCATCTAGTGAAAGGGCCCGACAAATACACCCGACGTCGGCAGATGAAGTGGGCGACGCCTTCCTGGTTATGGCCGCATTCCAGAAATGGGGGCCAGAATTTCTTCGCCAATTGCTTGGAGATTATGCGCTCGCCCTTTGGGACTCCTCGGAGAAAACCGTCCACCTCGCCCGAGATCCCATCGGCGTTAGGCCACTATTCTACGGTAAGCATCATGATTTGTGGGTATGGTCATCGTCCATCACTCCATTGACAAAGCTGCTACCGATAGGAGATCAGGTGGACGAGGAATATGCCGCCGGATTCTTAATGGGTTCAGAGACAGATGACAGAACTCCTTATCCCTCTATAAAGAATGTCCGGGCAGGAGAAGTCATAGCCATCAAAATGGCCCGTGCCGTAGCTCGCCGACACTGGATGCCTTCCATAGATAAGAAGTTGCAGTACAAATCTGATACTGAATACGAGGAATTATTTCGGCAACTGTTTCGCGACGCTGTGGCCTGCCGCCTCCGCGCCAGCGGCGCGGTGTTTGCCGAACTGAGCGGCGGTCTGGATTCTTCATCTGTGGTTTGTGTAGCGCACGAACTCATTAGTTCTGGCGCTGTCCAAGCGTCCAGCCTGTGGACAGTATCATATCTATATGATGGTTCCTCCTCGTGCGATGAGCGCGAGTATAGAGAAGCAGTGGAAGAGAAGATTGGCCAACGCGGA